>Ga0326727_10001290_pt1 | contig 94180 bp, 80 predicted proteins | sample MB2enrmetagenome_FD_207643 | JGI IMG/M metagenome (GOLD analysis project Ga0326727, IMG submission 207643) | Lab enriched peat soil microbial communities from McLean, Ithaca, NY, United States - MB29MY | ecosystem: Environmental > Terrestrial > Soil > Wetlands > Peat | place: USA: New York... | reverse complement strand
TGTGCAAATTGCACAAAATCGAGCAAAAACAAAGGACTTAGCAGAAATATTTTGTGCAATTTGCACAAAACCGAATGGCCGGGCGCCGAATCGGCCACCGCCGCGCCGCCGCGGACCACCTCCGGCGGCAGGCCCGGAGGCCCGCCCACTACCCCGCGATGGCGTCCGCTAGGTGCGGCTGATAAATGCAGTTGGGATCTTCCGCCAGGTAGTTGCCGGTGGCCGCATAGGCGCGCGAGCGCGACCCGCCGCAGATCTTCTGGTATTCGCAGATGCCGCACTTGCCCTCGCGCCGGCCGGTGTCGCGCAGGCTCTTGAACAACGGCGAGTTGCGGTAGACGTCCGTCAGCGAATCGCGCAGCACGTTGCCGCCGCTCACCGGCAGAAACCCGCTGGGATAGATTTCGCCCTGATGGGAGACAAATACGAACCCCTTGCCATCGCTCACCCCGGCCGTGCGCCAGGCCACTTCCCGGGCACCAGCGCTCTCCGCGGACCCGTGCTCCGCCTTCATGCGCTGCGCCACGTAGCGGCGGTAGTGCATGGCCTCGGTGGTCTTGATGCCGAAGGGAGCGGTCTTCGAGAGATCGTACATGAACTCGAAAACCTTCTCATATTCGGCCGCCTGCAAATCGTCGTTCTCGAGCGCGCGGCCGGTGACGATCAGGAAGAACAGGCTCCACATCCGGGTGCGGACTTCCTTCGCCAGGCGCGCCATTTCGGCGAGGCGCCCCATGTTGCGCCGCGTGACGGTGGTCTGCAATTGCGTGTCGAGCCCGATATCGCGCGCGTGGCGCAGGGCGAACATGGCGCGGTCGAAGGTGCCGGGGATGCCGCGGAAATCGTCGTGCGAGGCGGCGTCCGGCCCATCCAGGCTGATGGCCATGCGCGCAATCCCCGCCGCCTTGAACCCGTCGATGGCTTCGGCGGTGAGCAGCGGCGTGGCGCTGGGCGTGACGTTGGTCCGCAGGCCGATCCCGACCGCGTGGCGAATCAGGTCGAAGAGGTCCGGCCGCTTCAGCGGATCGCCGCCGGTGAAGACCATCAGCGGCTCTCCGAACGAGCGGATTTCATCCAGCAGGCGGTAGCCCTGTTCGGTGGTCAGCTCCGCGGGATTCCGTTCCGGTTGCGCGGAGGCGCGGCAGTGCACGCAGGCCAGGTCGCAGGCCTGCGTGACTTCCCAGATGACCAGCATCGGCGATTCATCGAAGTTCACGGCAGGTTCCCCCCTGCCGTCAGGATATCAGGATGGGGCGCGCCCGGTGGGCAAGTTACAATGTAAAGTTCGCGATGCCAACCCGCGGTCTCTTCATCACCTTCGAAGGCATGGACGGTTCCGGCAAGACCACCCAGATCGAGCGGCTGGCCGCGCGCCTGCGCGCCATGGGGCGCACGGTGGTGGAAACCGCGGAGCCCGGCGGGCCGCCCATCGCCATGAAGATCCGCCGCATCCTGCTCGATAGCGCCAACCAGGAGCTCAGCCCGGCAGCCGAGGTCCTGCTGTATTTCGCTTCGCGCGCGCAGAACGTGGATGAGTGGATCGCGCCGGCGCTGGCCCGCGGCGAGATCGTGATCTCCGACCGCTTCACCGATTCCTCGCTGGTCTACCAGGGCTACGGCCGCGCGCTCGGCCGGGCCGCCATCGCCGAATTGGAGCGCATCGCCTGCCGCGGCATCAAGCCGGATCTCACCATTTTGGTGGACGTGGACGCCGAATCCAGCCTGGCGCGCGCCCGCGCCCGCAACGCCGCCAACCCGCACTGCGAAACCCGCATGGACGATCAATCGCTGGAATTCCACCGCCGCGTGTGGGACGCTTACCACGCCCTGGCCGCGGCCGAGCCGGAGCGCGTGAAAGTGGTGGACGGCCACGCCGGGATCGACGCCATCGAACGCCAGGTGTGGAGCATCGTGAGCGCCTATGTTTGACGGCTTTTGGGGAAACCGCCACGTAGCCGTTGCGCTCGATCAAATGGCGGCGCAAAACCGCGTGGCGCAGACGCTGCTGTTTTCGGGGCCGGAAGGCGTGGGCAAGGCCACGCTGGCGCGCCGCCTGGGAGCGCGCCTGCTGGGCCGCGGCGAGCTGATCGAGAAAGACGATTTGAGCCTGCCCGCCAACCGCGAGACCATCGCCGACCGCGAACGCTGGGCGGCCGAGAAGCGCAACGAAGACCCGCTGATGTTTTCCACCCACCCGGACTTCGTGACCTTCGCGCCGGACGGCCCGCTGCGCCAGATCACCATCCCGCAGACGCGCCTGATCAAGGAACTGGCGCAGTACCTGCCGCACCACGGGAACCGGCGGGTTTTCCTGATCGACGGCGTGGACCGCGCTAACGACCAGGCCGCCAACTCGCTCCTCAAAACGCTGGAAGAGCCGCCCGATCACCTGGTCGTGATCCTGACCGCGGCGAACGCCTACGACCTGCTGCCCACCATACGCTCGCGCGCCGTGCCGTTCTTTTTCGCGCCGCTCTCAGCCGGGGAGATGCGTCAGTTCGTCGCGGCCCGCGGCCTGGATCAGCCCGAGCGGCGGATCGCGCTGGCCGCCGGCAGCCCGGGGCTGGCCGCGTCGCTCGATCTGGAAGCCCACGACAAGCGCCGCGCCGCCATGCTGACGCTGCTCCAGGTGGCCGCCGGAGCAGCCCCGTTCGCGCAGTGGATTCCGGTGTCGGAGACCATCGCCCGCAGCAAGAGCGAGAAGCTGGAGCTGCACCTCAAAGCGCTTTATGAGTTACTGCGCGACTTACTGGTGCTGACGGAAAACGGCGGGGAGATTCGTAACTACGACGTCCGCGGCGACTTACAGGCGCTGGCGGGGAATGTCTCGTTCGCGTGGATCCGCAAGGCGGTGGGGCGCGTGGACGACGTGACGCAGTTGGTGCGCCGCAACATACAGAAGACTATCGCGCTGGACGCGTTGATCGTGGCGCTGCGGGGGGAGTGAGGGGGGAGGACTCATGCCTGCCGCCAGGCGCTACAATGAAGTCATGGCTCGACCCGTCAAAATCACAACGCCGTTTCCGACGCTGATGGAGACTGCCAAGGTGCTTGGGGTCTCGAAGCGCGATGCGCTTCGCCTTTCCGAGATGGCGCGGCGCTCCGCGAAGGCCGCCTTCTCTGAGATGCCGGGTCCGGGCCGCCGCCTTACGTTCAAGGGAATGGCGGGGCCAAAGCGCCGAAGGGCACAAACCTCCCGCCGAAAACCGAGCAGATGACGCGCATCTCACCGAATACTGCGTTCATCAACGTCCCCTACGACAGCCGGTTCGAGAATCTCTACCTGGCGTTCATAGCCGGGCTGGCCGCATTTGGGCTGACTCCACGAGCGACGCTGGAGGTTCCCGGCGGCGAGCGGCGTCTGGATCGGATCTTCGATCTGATGACGTCCTGCCAATACTCGTTTCACGACTTGTCGCGCGTGCAACTCGACAGCAAGCGGCCGCGAACTCCTCGGTTCAACATGCCGTTCGAGCTGGGCCTGGTTCTCGGCTGGCTGAAGACGGACGAACAAGCCACCCACACGTGGTTCGTCTTTGAATCCAGAAAGCGGCGCCTTTCGAAGTCGCTGAGCGACCTCGACGGAACGGATCCCTACGTACACGGCGAGACGATCAAGGGCGTGCTCCGTGAACTGGGCAACGCCCTGGTGAGGAGCACCGATCAGCCGACAGTCCGACAGATGACGACCGTCTACCGAAACATCAGGCGCGATGCTCAGCTCATCATGCGCGACATGGGGGCGGAATCGGTTTTCGAAGCCCGCGTGTTCCGGCAACTCGTCGTTCTGGCCGGAGAGTACTCCGACGTCGCTCGCGAGGCTCGTCCCCCAAAGAGCGCAACTGGCCGCCGGCGAATCCGCCCTCACCGGCGGCCAGTCCACTAGTTATCCGTTCAGCACTCCGTCCCGAAGTCCTTCTCGAACGCCTCGACCAGCGCGGCGCCCCAGTCGTTCTTGGTGGGCGCCATCAGGCCGGCGAAGAAGCGCAGCACCGGCGGCTCTTCGGTGAAACTCAGGCCGCCAACCAGGTCGCGGTGCTGCAGGAGCCACTGCAAACGGTCCGCCACGTACTGGTAGTGCGACATGGTGAAGACGCGCCGCGGCACGGCCAGCCGGAGCAGTTCCAGGTCGGCGGGAACGTCGTTGCCCTGTTCGTCGCGGTCCATCGAAACCGAGCCGCGCTCCATGCCGCGAACGCCGGAGGCGATGAAGCACGCGGCGGCGAGAGCGCCGGCCGGGTATTCCGACTGCGGCACGTGAGGGATGAAGCGCATCGCATCCACGTGCGCCGCCAGGCCGCCGGCGGGAGTGACCACCGGGACACCCTTCTCCTTAAGCAGCGCCACGAAATACTTGATGGCGTCGGCCGAAGCGCCGGCCACGTCCGGATCGACCATTTCCCGTATGCCCACGGCCATAGCTTCGATTTCCTTCGACGACATGCCGCCGTAGGTGAAGAAGCCCTCGTACAGCGGGAGCCAGGGCCGTATGGCTTCGTACAGGTCCTTGCGGTTGGTGGCGATCAGGCCGCCGCGAACGCTGCAACTCTTCCGGCCGGAAAGGTACATCAGGTCCGCGATGCTCATCATCTCCTGGACGATCTCGGTGATGGACTTGTTCGCGAATTCCGGCTCGCGCTGGCGAATGAAATACGCGTTCTCGGAAATGAGGCTGCCGTCGATCACCAGGAAAATGCCCAGCGGCTCGATCAGGGCCTTCACCTGCCTCAGGTTCTCGATGGAAAACGGCTGGCCGCCGATCAGGTTGGTGGTGGCTTCCATGCGCACGAAGGAGACGTTCTCCTTGCCGGCCTCTTCGATGGCCGCGCGCAACCGGTCCAGGTCCATGTTCCCCTTGAAGTCGGCCACGCTTTCGGTGTTCAGCGCCTCGCTCCCGTACAGTTCCAGCACCTTCCCGCCCGCCATGTTGAAATGCGCCTTGGTGGTGGTGAAGTGATAATTCATGGGCACGATATGGCCCGGCTTGACGAACGTCTTGGCCAGCAGGTGCTCGGCGGCGCGGCCCTGATGGACAGGCAGCAAGTACTGGTAGCCGAAGATGTCTTTCACCGCGTCGTAGAGCCGGTAGAAGCTCTCCGAGCCGGCGTAGGCGTCGTCGGACTGCATCATCGCGGCAAGCTGGTTGTCGCTCATGGCATTGGTGCCGCTGTCGGTCAGCATGTCGAGAAAGATGCTGCGGGAACGGAGAAGGAAGGTGTTGTACCCCGCCTGTTCCATTGCTTTCAACCGTTCGCGGGCGGGCGCCAGCCGCACCTTCTGCACAATGCGCACTTTGTGCATTTCGATCGGGATTTCGGTTCCGTTGGATAAACGTATGCTCATATTCGTCCTGATGAGGTAGATTACAGGTGTCCAGACCTGAAGGTCTACTAATACCACGTTGCGCCGCGGACGGGGGTGGTGCAGCCGGCGGGCCCGATTCCCGCCGGCCAAACCCCAGGGAAACGCGCTTCCGCTCAGTTGGGCATGAGGGCGATCCGGTTGACGCCCGAGCCGCGCGTCGCGTCGATGACCTCCGCCACGTTCGCGAATTCCACGTCCCCATCGCCGCGCACGAAGACCACGTTCACCGCGCCCCGCTCAATGAACAGCCGCATCAGCCGCTCGCGCAGCCGCGGGATGTCGAGCGCTTCCCGGTTCAGGTCCACGCCCCCGTCGCGATGCACCGTGATCACGATGTCGCGGAATTCCGGCTGCTCCGGCCGGGTCGCCTGCGTGGAGTCTTCCGGAACCAGCGTCTTCAGCCCGACCGATTTGGAGGGGATGATCACCATAAAGATGATGATCAGCACCAGCAGCACGTCGATCATCGGCGTCATGTTGATTTCGGCCCTCTGCTTTCCATTGCCGCCCACCGACATTCCCATAAGCCGCCCCCTGGCGGATTGGACACTGCGGCGGGAGGAAAGTTCCAGGAGGCCGTCTAGCTCCAGAGAACCGAGAACAGCTCCGGCAGGGAAATGGAAATACCATCCGCGTCGAGCGAACCCGAGCCGGAGACTTCGGCGGGGCGCCGGCCGTTCCGGTACTCCCAGGCGCGCTGGCCCTCCGGATCGACCACCCACGCGGTCTCTACTCCCCAGGCGTGATACTCTTCGCACTTGGCGAAGATCTCGCTCATGCGGTCGTCCGGCGACAGAATCTCGACACACAGATGCACCGGCTCAGACGGATACGGATCCTGAATCCGGTCGCAACGCTGGACCACCAGATCGGGGACCAGGTACCTGCCCGTTCGAATCTGGACCGTGACCTCCGACGCGGCCTCGAAGTTCCGGAAGCTCATAGTGATCAAATGGGCCAATCGAGCCTGGATCAGTCCATGCTTTCGCGTCGGCATCGGTTTTTGATGGAGAACGCCGTCGATGTATTCGCAGGCGGGCTTGTAGCTCGTGCGGAGGTACTCGTCCACGGAAACGATCGAAGCGTTCGTCGCCATACATTTATGATAACTCCCGCCTGTGGCTGTCGAGCACCGCCGGAACTTCGCTCCCACCAGCGGAGTCTACTCAGACATGGCCACGGTGTCGTCGGGACCGGATGTGCTTCGAAGGTTGCCTCGAAGCCCGCTCATCTCCAAGCCGCAATCCGCCGGGGTTATCGCGGTCTTCGGAGTGCTGCTGGTGATGGCCCCGCTGTGGAGCGACAGCCAGTTCTGGAAGGGGCCTGCGAAGGGACTCCTCGTGCACACCTCCGGCCGCACCCGCAGCGCGGCAGGCTACGACCCGTGGCTCAAGCCGCTGGTTCTCCGGATCGATGCGAAGAACCGCTGGTTTCTAGATGGCGAGCCGGTTACTCCCGAAGAGTTACCCGGCGTACTGAAAAAGGCACTCAGCCGCCGTCCGGATTGGAGCGTGTATCTGGAGGCGGACCCCGGCCTCGAGTTCGGAGTTCCGGCGCAGGCCATGGATGTGCTTCAGCGGATGCAGGTGAAGGTCGTGGTAGTGGACCCGGGGTCGAGGTAAAAACAGGCGGGTTAGCAAGCCGCCGAGGGTTGATCACCTGCCCCACATACTGCCGCCAGGGTGTCCCAGAATTGGGGGAACGAAACCGACGCGGCCTCGGCGCCATGGATCGCCGATTCGCCATCGGCCGCCAGCGCGGCCACGGCGAACGCCATGGCGATGCGATGGTCGCCGAAGCTGTCGACCTCCGCCGCGTGGAACCGCTGCCGGCCGGGCACCACCAGCCCATCGGGCCGCTCTTCGGTCCGGATGCCCATGCGGCGCAGGTTTTCGCAGATGGTGCGGATGCGGTCGGTCTCCTTCACGCGCAGTTCGGCGGCGTCCCTGACCACCAGGCCCTCGCGGGTGGCCGCGCCCAGCACCGCCAGCACCGGGATCTCGTCGATCAGCGCGGCGGTGAGCGCGCCTTCGATCACGCCGCCGTTCAGCTCCGAATGTTCCACCACGATCTCGCCCACCAGCTCGCCGTTGTGGCTTTCGACCCGAGGAACGCGGATGCGCGCGCCCATCCCGATCAGGAAATCGAGCAGCGCGGAACGCGTGGGATTGAGGCCCACGCCGGGAATCGAGAGGCTTGAAGCGGGCACCAGCAGCGCCGCCACCAGGAAAAACGCCGCGGACGACAGGTCGCCCGGCACCCTCACATCGCGGCCTTCCAGCTTCGGCCGGCCGGCGACCGCGATTCTGCGCCCCTCCACGCGGAGCGACGCGCCGAACTCGCGCAGGGCGATTTCGGTATGATCGCGCGAGCGGGCGGGCTCGGTGACCGAGGTTTCGCCATCGGCGTACAGACCCGCCAGCAGCACGCAGGTTTTCACCTGAGCGCTGGCCACCGGCAGGACGTAGTCGATAGGCCGCAGCGCGCCGCCTTGGATTTCGAGCGGCGGAAACCTGCCGTCGCGCGCGCGGATCCCGGCGCCCATTTCGGCGAGCGGCGTCATGATGCGCTGCATGGGACGCGCGGAGAGCGACGCGTCGCCGAAAATGCGCGTGGGGAACGGCTGCGCCGCCAGGATCCCGCTGAGCATGCGGATGGTGGACCCGGAATTGCCCGCATCCAGATCGCCCGCCGGTGGGCGCAATCCGTCCAGCCCGCGCCCGTGGATCGCGAACGCCGTGCCCGCGCCGGTCACCTCGATTCCCAGCGCGCGCACGCAGCCGAGCGTCGAGTGGCAATCGGCGCCGGTCGAGTAGTTGGAGATGCGGGTGGGCCCTTCGGCGATGGCCGCGATCATGGCGTAGCGGTGTGAAATGGACTTATCGCCGGGCAGCAGGACTGCGCCGCGGAGCGCCGGAGCGGGAGATATTCTTCGTGTCATCGTTGGCCGGATGGCCTCTTTCGAGCTTACGCCATCACAACGGCAGAAGTCCTTCCCGCAGAAACGCCAGCTCCTTTTCCGGCCGGTCTTGGTATTTCTCCCAACCGGGGAAACCGCCCCACCGGAAGCTCAGCCGCAAACACCGGTTTCATATCCCGAACATGTTAACTTCTTTTCGCAGCTCCCCCGCGGTCCATGACGTATTGCACCAGCTTGCAGCCCTCGGCTTCGAACTCGTGATCGAATTCGAACCCCAGTTGTTGCATGATGCGAATGGAGGCGCGGTTCCGGCGCTCGGCCACGGCAATCACCCGGTCGAGCCCAGCCCTCTCGAAAGCGTCGGCGAGCGCGGCGACGGCGGCTTCGACGGCCAGGCCGCGGCCCCACCAGCGGCGCCCCAGCCAGCATCCGATCTCCGGGTCCATCGAGTCCTTCCAGAATCCCACGCCGCAGAAGCCGATCAGTTCGCCGGAAGCCTTCTCGATGAGCTTCCACCGGCAGAAGCCCCGTTCGCGGTACAGCTTCACCTGGCGTTCGACGAAGGCCTGGATCTTCTCATCGGTCCAGGGGACGCCGCCGGTGATGTAGCGCATTACCCTGGGGTCGGTGGCGATGGGCCGGAACGCGGTCCAATCGGCGCTCTGCCACGGGGCGAGAGTGAGGCGGGCGGTTTCGAGGGTCATGGGGTTGAACCCGGCCAGCCGAAGGCATAGCGGAACCCGTTCCCGGCGATTCCGCGCAGCTCCGCCTCGCTGAACCCGAAGGCGCGCGCGGCAAGCCGGTACTCGCCCGCCAGCGTGCAGCCGAACATGGCCGGATCGTCGGTGTTCAGCACGATCGCGACGCTGGCGTCGTAGAGCCGCCGCACAGGGTGGTCCTCAATGCGCGCGACCACGCCGGTCACCAGGTTGCTGGTGATGCAGATCTCGAGCGGGATGCGGTGCTCGCGCAGGTGGGCCACCAGCGCGGGGTCTTCGATGGAGCGGATGCCGTGGCCGATGCGTCCGGCGCCCAGGCGCAGAGCGGCCCGCACCGATTCCGGTCCCATGGTCTCGCCGGCGTGGACGGTGAGACGGAGCCCGGCCTGGCGCGCGCAGGCGGCCGCGTCGCCGAACCACTCGGCCGGACCGCGCTCCTCGCTGCCGCCCAAACCGAAGGCCACCACGCCGCGATCCGCGCGCTCCGCCGCCAGTTCCGCCACGCGCAGGGCGGGCTCCACGCCGAACTGGCGGACGGCGTCGAGAACCCAGCGCACCTCGACCGGCGACCCTTGGGCGGCCTCGCTCACGGCGTCGAAAACGGGCGCGAATTCCTGTCCCTTCCACAGCACCATGCCGGCGGCCAGGGTGATTTCGGCGTAGCGCACGTTTTCGGCGGCCAGGCGCTGGAGCAGGCTGCGCGTCACCAGGGCGTAGTCCGCGGGCGTGCGCAGGCGCTTGCCGACGGCGGCGAAAGCCTTCAGAAACGCGTCGAAACCGTCGTAGCGGTACATCGCACGGAACTCTTCGACGGGCGTGGCGGGGTCCAGTTCGTGCAGCGTTTCGGGCTCCGCCGAGCCTTCCAGGTGGAGGTGAAGTTCGGCTTTGGGCATTTCCGTCGGGAAATCGTCCATACTTGATTATGAAGCTCCCGGGCAGACGGACCTCAAGCCGCCTGCGGCCGGGTTATCCAGGTTTCCGATTAGACTCTCATGACCGTTGAAGAGATTGAAGCCATAGCCGGCGGCTACCACGGGGACGCCTTTCGCATCCTCGGCCCGCACGCCGTGAGAAAGAAGGGCGGACAGCCGCGGTGGGAGGTGCGCGCATTCCTGCCGCAGGCGGAGTCCGCGGAAGTCTCGACCAGCCGCGGGCGCACGCCCATGGCCAAACTCCACGCGCAGGGCTTTTTTTGCGCCACGTTGGAAGGCACGCAGGAAAGCTACACCCTCCGGCTCAAACTGTGGGACGGCGGCGAAAAGGAAATCGAGGACCCCTACCGCTTCGGGCCGCAGATTTCCGACACCGACCTGTACCTGCACGGCGAAGGCAATCTGCACGAGGCCTACCGCACCATGGGCGCACACCTGGGGGAGTGCGGCGGCATTGCCGGCGTGCGCTTCGCGGTCTGGGCGCCCAACGCAGAAGACGTCACCGTGGCCGGCGATTTCAACGACTGGGATGTGCGCCGCCACCCCATGCGGCGGCGCAGCGGCGGAGTGTGGGACCTGTTTCTTCCCGGCCTGGGGGTGGGCACGGCCTACAAGTATCACGTGCGGTCGCGCCTGGCGGGATACCAGCAGCTCAAGGCCGATCCCTACGGCTTCCTGTGCGAGACGCCGCCCAAATCGGCGTCGGTCGTGTGGGACATCGACCGCTACCAGTGGAGCGACGCCGCCTGGATGGAGCGGCGCGCCAAAACCAACTGGCTCAAATCGCCGGTTTCGATTTACGAAGTGCACCTGGAATCCTGGCTGCGCGGCCCGCAGGGGAAACCGCTGACATACCGCGAGATGGCCGTGAAGCTGGTGGAGTACGCCCGGCAGATGGGCTATACCCACGTGGAGATGATGCCGGTGATGGAGCATCCGTTCTCCGGATCGTGGGGCTACCAGGTAATCGGCTACTTCGCGCCCACCTCGCGCTTCGGCACGCCGGACGACTTCAAGTACCTGATCGACTGCTGCCACCAGGCGGGCATCGGCGTCATCGTCGACTGGGTGCCGGCGCATTTTCCCAAGGATGCGCACGGCCTGGTGTTCTTCGACGGCACGGCGCTGTACGAACACGCCGACCCGCGCAAGGGCGAGCAGCGCGAGTGGGGCACCCTGATCTTCAATTACGGCCGCAACGAGGTGCGCGGATTCCTGATTTCCAGCGCGCTCTTCTGGCTGAAGGAGTACCACGTGGACGCCCTGAGGGTGGACGCGGTGGCTTCCATGCTGTACCTGGACTACTCGCGCAAGCCCGGCGAATGGGTTCCCAACCAGTTTGGCGGCAACGAAAACCTGGAGGCCATCGACTTCCTGCGCCGCTTCAACGAAATGGCCCACAAGGTTCCCGGCGCGTTCACCATCGCCGAGGAGTCCACCGCGTTCCCGGGCGTATCCAAGCCGGTGTATCTGGGCGGACTCGGTTTCACCATGAAGTGGAACATGGGGTGGATGCACGACATGCTGGATTACTTCGCGAACGACCCCATTTACCGCAAGTTTCATCACAATAACATCACCTTCAGCCTGTTGTACGCCTTCACCGAGAACTTTGTGCTGCCCATTTCGCACGATGAAGTGGTGCACGGCAAGGCGTCGCTGCTTAGTAAGATGCCGGGCGGCGAGGAGCACCAGTTCGCCAACGTGCGGGCGTTCCTGGCGTATATGTGGGGGCACCCCGGCAAGAAACTGCTGTTCATGGGCCAGGATATCGGCCAGCGGGAGGAGTGGAATCACAACGCCGGGGTGCGCTGGGAGTTACTGGAGTTCGACCCGCACCGCAAGCTGCAGGCGCTGGTGCGGGAGCTGAACCGGCTGTACCGCGCCAGTCCGGCGCTCTACCAGGTGGATTTCAACTACCAGGGCTTCGAGTGGGTGGATTTTCACGACTGGGAGAGTTCCGTCATCGCTTTCCTGCGCCGCGGGGAGGATCCCGCCGACGCCATCCTGATCTGCTGCAACTTCACGCCGGTCGCGCGCTATAAGTACGAATTCGGAGTGCCGGAGGCCGGCTTCTACGAAGAGATTCTGAACACCGATTCGGAGCTGTTCGGCGGCTCGAACATCGGCAATGGCGGGCTGGTTTCGTCGCGGCCCATACCGCGGCACAACCGCCCGCACAGCATAGCGGTGACGCTGCCGCCGCTGGCGGTGGTGGCGTTCCGCAAACGATAGGGGCGCCTTATGCCCAGGTACGATGTCGCCATCGCCGGGGGCGGGCACAACGGGCTGGTCGCGGCCGCCTACCTGGCCCGGGCCGGCCGGAAAGTCATCGTGCTGGAACGCCGCGAGAGGGTGGGCGGCTGCGCGGTCACCGAGGAGGTCTGGCCGGGATACCGCGTGTCCACCGCGGCCTATCTCACCAGCCTGCTGCAGGAGCGCATCGTGCGCGAACTCGACTTGGAGCGCCACGGCTACCAGGTGGACGCCAAGGATCCGGCGTCCTTCACCGCATTCCCCGACGGCCGCTACTTTTTCATGTGGCGGGACCGCTCCAAAACGCTGGCCGAGATCGCCCGGTTTTCGCGGCACGACGCCGAAGTTTACCCGGCATACGAAGGCCTGCTGGAGCGCATCTCGCAAGTGGTGGAAGGACTGCTGCTGGCCACCCCGCCCGCTTTTCCCCCGAAAGGCGCCGGCGATTATCTCGACTATCTGAAGCTGGCCGGCCGGATGCGCGGTTTGAGCCCGCGCGACATGGTGGCGCTGGTCAAGATCTTCACCGGGAGCGCCGCCGATTTTCTGGACGAGTGGTTCGAGAGCGAGCAGGTGAAGGTGACGCTGGCCACCGATGGCGTGATCGGGGCCAACGGCGGCCCGCGCTCGCCGGGCACGGCGTACATTCTGCTGCACCACTCGATGGGCGGCGTGAGCGGCCGCCGCGGGCTGTGGGGATTCGTGCGCGGCGGCATGGGCGCGGTCGCGGAAGCCATTGCCGGCGCGGCGCGGGCGAGCGGCGCGGCCATTCGCACACGCGCGCCGGTGACCAAGGTGCTGGTGCGCCGCGGCCAGGCGGCGGGAGTGGTGCTCGAAAACGGAGAGGAGATTGAAGCCCGCGCGGTGGTCTCCAACCTGGACCCCAAGGCGACGTTTCTGCGGCTGGTGGACGGCTGCGACCTGGACAGCGATTTCGTCAACGCGATCCGCCATTACCGCAGCGAGGGCACCAGTTGCAAAATCAACCTGGGGCTCAGCGGCCTGCCCGAGTTCAAGGCCTATCCCGGAGCGCCCGGGCCGCACCACCGCGCCACCATGCACATCTGCCCCGACATCGACTACGTGGAGCGCGCCTGGGACGACGCCAAGTACGGCTACCCATCCCAGCAGCCGCTGCTCGAGCTGACGGTGCCCACCCTGTACGACCCGTCGCTGGCCCCCTATGGCAAGCACATCATGGGCATCTTCGTGCAATACGCGCCGTACACCTTGCACGGGCGCACGTGGGACCAACTGGGCGAGGTGTTCGCCGGCCAGGCGATCTCCCTGATCGAGGAGTACGCGCCCAACATACGGCCGCTTATCGAGCACCACCAGGTGCTGACGCCGCTCGACCTGGAACGGACCTTCGGCCTCACCGGCGGGAACATTTTCCACGGCGAGATGTCGCTCGACCAGATGTTCGCCATGCGCCCGGTGGCCGGCTGCGCGCGCTACCGGACCCCCATCCGCGGGTTGTACCTGTGCGGCGCGGGCACGCACCCGGGCGGCGGGGTGATGGGCGCGGCGGGGTATAACTGCGCGCGCGAGATGCTCAAGGATAAGTAGGGGGCGGCGAACCAGTTACTCACTTACTCGCGTTCCGGCGTGGCGAGCAATTCGGCGGTGTGCCGCAGTAACTCCAGGCCGCCGGTTTCACCATGCCCCGGAACCACCACTTGCGCGCCGGGGTAACGCCGCAAAACGGCGGCCACGCCTTTCGACCACGATGGCACATCGATCTCCGCCAGGTTGCCGAGCGTGGTGGCACTCATGGCCTTCACGAAGCAGCCGCCGTCGAGCACGCGATCCCGGCCGATCCAGACCAGGATATTGTCCGCGGTGTGACCATGCCCGGGGTAATAGATCTCCAGCGGCACGCCGGAGAGCGTGAGGCGATCGCCGCCGAGCAGCTCGTGCTCGGGCAGGCTCAGCCCGTGCTGACGCGCCAGATCGATGGTCTTGCCCAGCGCGTAGGTGGCGACATGGCGCTCGAGAGCGGTATCGATGCCGCCCATCCGGTCGTTGTGCCAGTGCGTAACCACCAGGTGGCGGACCGGACGATGCAACCGCTTTTCGGCCCAGTCGAGCACCAACGCAGTCTGGGCATTGGTCGCGGGCGTGTCGATCAACACCGAATCGCGGGTGCCGGCCACCAGCACGGCATTGGACTGAACCTCACCGAAGGTTTCATAGTCGCTTACGGAACTTACCAGCCAAGTGTGCTCCGTCAGTGGACGAGCGTGGACCTTCTGCCCGAGATCGGTCTCCACGGGATGCTGCAGGCCGATGGAAGACCCGGATAGAAGCAAGCCGAGAGCGGCCGGCCAGAGACCCCGCATCAGCGTTCCATGGCGCGCCGCAACCGGCGGGCGGAGAAGATGGCCACACAGAGGAGCAGGGCGCAACTGATCAGCACCACGGCCAGACGGCGGCCGGAGGAAAGCTGCACCACGGCGGGACTGGTGGGCGGGATGAAATCCAGCCAGACATTCACGCGGACCGTGGCGGGGCGGCTTTCGGAACGGTTGTCCAGCACCATCACATAATCGCCCGGCTCGCGCACCTGGTACTTCAGGCTGGCGGAACGGGCCATTTCCGTCATGGCCAGCACGCCGGCGGAATCTTCCTCGCGCAGCCGCTCCAACTCGCCGCGGCGCAGCAGGGCCATGCGCACACGCTGGGAGCCCGACTCGACCGTAAAGGCGGCTTCCACCAGGGCGGGCCGCTGGCGCAGATCGATTTCGAAGTGGCCCCAGTCGCGCGCGGGGACCTCGATTGTCTGGCTGGGGAACAGTTCCACGCGGGTGGCGGCCGTGAGTAACAGCAGCAGGGCGGCGATCATCGGAGGCGGACCGGAGGACTACAATAGGCCCTATGAATGCTAGTATGGCACAGCCGGGAGGGCTGGCTGCTCGTGGACGGGCTTGAGCGCGCGGCCTGGAAGAGCCGCCTGAGCTGGGTGGGCGCGGCGCCGCTGGCGATCCTGTTCCTGGTGTCGGGCGTCTGGAAAGTCACCGGCCCGCTGGGATGGGCGGTGCGCATCGGCGAACTGCGGGTGCCGCACGCCGTCAGTCTGGAGGCGGCGCTGGCGGCGGGCATCGCGGAGACGGTGGGCGCGGTGTGGATCCTGGTGCCGCGCTTCCGGCGATGGGGCGCCATTCTGATCGGCCTCTTGCTGGCGGCGTTCATAGCCTGGTTCGCGGCCAACTATGGCGCGCTGCGGGGCGTGGATTGCAGTTGCTTCCCGTGGGTCAGGCGCGTGGTGGGACCGGGGTTCTTCGCCGGCGACGCGGCGATGCTGGCGCTGGCCGTGCTGGCGGGCATGGGGGCGCCCAGGCCGTCGGGCGCGCGGCCGGCGATCGCAGTCCTGGCGACGGTAACGGTGTTCGCGCTGGTTTCCTATGGCGTGGAAGCGGAGCGGAGCGCCGGCGCGGCAGCTCCCGCGGCGGTGACGGTAAACGGGAAGCCGTTTCCCATCGGGCACGGAAAGTATTTTCTGTTCTTCTTCAACCCCGGCTGCTCGCACTGCGCGGAGGCGGCCAGGCGAATGGCGCGCCTGGACTGGAGAGACGCCACGGTGATCGCCGTTCCCATCGAGCAGCCGCAGTTTGCGGGCCAGTTCCTGGACGAGACCGGCCTGCGCGCGGTGGTGTCGACGGATTTTCAGAAGCTCAGGCAGGAGGTGGGATACACCTCGTACCCGTACGGAGTCGCGGTGGAAGACGGGCGGCAGAAGGCCCGGCTGACGGGCTTCGACGCGCCGGAGCCGGAGGCGGCGCTGCGGCGGTTGGGGCTCGTTCGGTGAGGGGCGAGTGAAGCGGGGGGAAACGGAACCTGGGGACAGACAGCGAATTTCCGGCAAACTGCGCCGGGAATTCATGTCTCTCCCCGAAGCGGCATAAACTGGTATCCAGTGAACATTCTCATACCCAACCTGGGCTCGACGTCGCTCAAGTACCAGGTGCTCACCATGCCGGAAGAGACGGTCCTGGCCAAGGGCCGCATCGAACGGGTCACGGATTATCGCAGCGCGATCGCGGAGATCTCCACCAGCGGCGCGAAGATCGACGCCATCGCGCTCAAGGCGGTCCACGCCGGACCGGACTACCGCGGGACGTTCGTGGTGGACCAGGGCGTGGTGGACGCGCTTCGCCAGTTCCTGCCCGCCGCTCCGGCCCACAACGCGGTGTACCTGACCGCCATCGAAGCGTTCCAGCAAGCCATGCCGGGAGTGCCCATCGTGGCGGCTTTCGAGCCCGAGTTCCACGCCACCATGCCGGAGCACGCGCGGCTCTACGGCGTGCCGGGCGCGTGGCTGGAAGAGGGCGTGGTGAAGCTGGGGTTTCACGGCGCTTCGCACCAGTACATCGCCGAACGCGTGGCGGGGATGCTGGGCGGTGAGCGGCGGCTGGTGAGCTGCCACCTGGGCGGAAGCTCGTCGATGTGCGCCGTCGACCGCGGCCGCTCGGTGGACACCACCATGGGATTCTCGCCGCAATCCGGCCTGGAGAACGCCACGCGGCACGGCGACCTGGACGTGTTCGCGGTGCTCTACATGATGGAGCGCCACGGCTGGGGAACCGAGGAAGTCCGCCGCCAACTGGCTAAGGGCGGGGGACTGGCGGGGCTGTCGGGCGTGGCGGGCGGCGACGTCCGCGACCTGGAAGCGGCGGCGGCGCAGGGCAGCACGCGGGCGCGGCTGGCGCTGGAGGTGTTCGCGTACGAGGTGAAGAAGACCATCGGCGCGTTTGCCGCGGCCATGGGCGGACTGGACGCGGTGGCGTTCACCGGCGGCATCGGCGAGAACTCGGCGCCTTTGCGCGCGGCGTGCTGCCAGGGCCTGGAGTTCCTGGGCATCCGCATCGACGCCGCCAGAAACCAATCGGGCGCGGGCGACCGGGTGGTGTCGGCGGAGGATTCGGCGGTCACGGTGCTGGCGCTCGCGACCAACGAAGAGCTGGTGGTGGCGCGGCGGGCATGGCGGCGGTTGTCCCGATCGGGCGCGCCGGCGGGCGAGGGGGCGGTCTGACCGGGAAAGCGGAAGTGGAGACCGGGCGCGAGTGGCCGGTTCTCATCTTCGCCGGCCTGGTGTGCGTACTCCTGGCGCTGTCCGCGTTTGGCGCCGACCGCCTGGGGTATGTGGACGAGCTCGGGCTGTATAACCCGAGTTACATGCTGGCCCACTACGGCAACCTCACTTACCCGGCCTACGGTATCTTCGACCAGATCATCATGGCGCACCCGCCGCTGCACGTGGGCGTCATAGGCCTGTTCGCGCGCCTGGGCTTCACCTGGTACTACGCCGAGGCCGCGCCGGCTTTCCTCTGGTTCCTGCTGGGGATCGTGCTGATCGTGCGCGCTCCGTTTCCGGCCACCATGAAACTGGGGCTGCTGTTTTCGATCGCATTCGTGCTGCGGCTGAGCGGGCCGGAAGGCGGATTCGGATTCAACACCTTTGGAACCCGGCCCGAAGGCCACGTCGAGGCGGCCTGGCTGACGGGGTTGATCCTGCTCGAAACCGGCCGGCTGGAGGGTTGGCGCAAAGGCAAGCTGTTTGCGGGAGCGCTGGCGGTGGCGTGGGCCTCGGGCGTGCATTACTACGCCGTTCCCGCCGGCCTGGCGGTGGCCGTGTACGCGATCGCGGCCGTCTGGCAACTGGGTTGGCGCAAGGCCGTGCCGCCGCTCGCGGCCATGGCCGGGGGAGCGTGCCTGTTCGGCATTCCCTACGCGGCGTTTTTCCTGTGGCCGAACCGGCAGACGCTGGCGGAGGTCCTGCGATTGAACCAGGGGACGAGCGGGGTATCCGCGGCCATCGGGCTACACCTGAGCATTTACCGAACCTGGGCCGCCTTTATGCACCCGTGGCTGAAGTGGGCGCTCAACCTGGGCTTTCCGGTGCTGCTTCTCTCTGCCGCCATTTTGTTATGGCTGCGGCCGACCCGCATGCTGGCGTGCGCCGCGCTGCCGCTCCCGGTGTTCATCTTTTTCTTCGCCACGCACAAACAAGGTGGATACCTGATGCACGAACTCGCGCTCTTCGGCGCGGCCCTGGCGACAGGCGCGCTGGCGCTGGCCGGAGTGCTCGTCTCGCGCATTCCAAATGCCGGCGTGCGAAGGGCGTTTCTGCCGGTGTCGGCCGGAGTGCTGTGCCTGTCGATGGCCATCGGCAGCCCGACGGTGCGGGCCGCCAAGATCTCGCTCAAACCCCACGTGCACGAGGCCGACGTGGCGCGCGCGGCGGCTCGCGAACTTCTCGGCCCGGACGCCGCCGTGGCTTCGAAAATCGCGCTGTGGTACGCATCCGGAGGCGCATCCTGGTACGGGCTGCCGGATAACTGGCCGATCCGGCGTCCCGCCGGCGCCATTCGTTTTCTGGAATGTTTCGACGCCGTTGCCGCGGGCGAATTCGGCAGCGCCTTCACGGGCGACGTCCGGCAAGAGGCGTTGTCGTTCCAGTATGCGGAAGGGGCGCTCAAGCTGCGCGGCTTTTACTTCGGCCACTCCGATCCCGAATTGCAGTTTGTCCTCCTGCATCCCCACCCCGCCGTTCCACTGGCCGGCTACGCCGCCAGGGGCGACCGGCTGTTTCGCTTCGACGAGCAGGCGGGCGGCAGCCACGAGGTGATCACCGCGGTGTGTCCGGATCTTCCCGCGACGCGGGTTGGGGATTGGCGGTCCCGCTGGCCCTCGGCCTTTTCGGCGGTGCTGTACCTTCCTCAGCCAAGGCCCGATGGCGCCAACAACATAGTGACCGTGCTGGCGGCGCGCGACGACGCCGAGCCCGCCGGCCAGATCGGCCGTGCCTGCCGCGTGATGGCGCGCGTTCCGGGCGCGTTGCGCGAGGTCGACAAGTATGCGCTGGTTGGGGAATTGCGGCGCAGCGACGTCCCCATACAGTTCTATAGAGGCGAGTGGGACGTGCCGGGCTGCCTGGCGCATCTGAACAGCGATTCGCGATGACGGCGGCGGGCCGCGGCCATCGCCGGATGCTGCTTGAGAGCGACGATCGGCACGCGACGGAGCTGAGCCCGAACGCGGGGCAAACCGGCCGGACCGCATTTCCGAACGGCAGCGTGACCGGACTGCGGGCGCGCGGCGGATGACTTGCGCAACCAGTTTGGACCACCGGCACGCCGCCCACGATTGGCGCTCGGGAAACCATCCGTCCGGGAACGCTATTTCGGCAAGCACGATCAACGGATGGAAGCCATGCAAGCGTTCGTCGGTATTCACAAGCGGGCGCCGGAAGCGCCGGATGCCGTCGAGATGGTGCGCAGCCTGCGGCGAGGTAACCGGCTCGACAGGCTTGTGGCGAAATGAGCGTCCTGGTCGATTCCGACATCCTCATGGAAGTGTCTCGCGGGAGAGATGCGGATTTCGTCTCCCGATGGATCGCGCTGGGGCGCTCCGACGTTGCCATCCTGTACTCTCCGGTCAGCGCCGCGGAGCTTTGGGCGGGGGCGCGGCCGGCGGAGCACGATGCCATAAGGAACCTGTTCCGTGCCATGACCTGCGTTCCGATCGACGCGGAAACAGGCCGTCAGGCTGGCGATTACCTCAAGCGCTACCGGAAGAGCCACGCGGTGGAGCTCGGGGATGCCCTGATTGGCGCGAGCGCCGTGATGAACCGCGCTTCGCTGTGGACGCGAAACCGGAAGCGTTACCCGATGAAGGAACTGGCTTCCTCTTAGCTATGTGGGAAGTCTTTGTATAAGCCTCAGGAGGCGGGTTAACGGGGTACCCCCTTGGGGTCCGCCGCAGGCTGCCAGCCTGCCCCACATAAGACCGTCGCGGTGCACGACAAGCTGGACTAACAGTAGTAACTAGCTTACGCCGGAGTAAGTCCCAGTCCCGGCCGCGGCGGGAGGATCAACTTACCCTGTTCCACAGTTACTCCGCGGAACGGGTCGTTGGCGATGAGCAGGTTGCCGTCGAGATCGGCGTAGTCCACCAGGGGGGAAAGATGCGCGGCGGCGGTCACGGAGACGGAACTGGAGATCATGCAGCCCAGCATGGTGCGCATGCCCAGGCTGCGGGCAATGGCGATCCAGCGGTAAGCTTCCAGCAGGCCGCCGCTCTTGTCGAGCTTCACGTTGATGCCGTCGAAGCACTCTTTCAGATTGGGAATGTCGGAGGCGCGCTGGCAGGCTTCGTCGGCGATGATGGGGATGTGCACGCGGGCGCGCACCCAGCGCGTCTCCTCCAGCATCGCGGCGGGCATGGGCTGTTCGATGAACTCGACGCCCTGCTTCTCCAGCCAGTTGATTTTGCGGACGGCTTCCTCCTTGTCCGTCCAGCCTTCGTTGGCGTCCACGCGCAGCGGCTTATCGGTCACGGCGCGGACGGCTTGGATGGTGGCCTCGTCGGTCGCCAGGCCCACCTTCACTTTCAGCACGGGGAACTGGGCGGCTTCCTTGGTTTTCTGGCGCGTGATTTCGGGAGTGTCGATGCCGATGGAAAACGTGGTGACCGGCGCGTCGCGGGGATCGAGTCCGAAATAGGAGTAGAGCGGAACGCCCAGTTTCTGGCCCACCCAGTCCATAAGCGCGATATCCAGCGCCGCCTTGCCGGCCCACGCGCCGGGGACGCGGCGGAAGATTTCGGCCATGATCTTCGCGAACTGCATGGGGTCGCTCGCGAGCAGCACGTCGCGCACGCTTTCGGCGGCCTGGCGCGCTCCGGCGGCGTCCTCGCGATAGCGCACGATGGGCGCGCCTTCGCCGTGGCCGGCGATGCCGTCGCGCGTGAAGGCGGTGTGCAGCGTGTCGCGGTATTGGCTGGACGACATGGTGGTGGTCCAGGTATGCCGCAGGTTCAGGCGGACGATTCTGGTTTCGAGCGCGGGCGGCGCGGGCGGCGACGCGTGCGCGGCATGGGCGGCGGCGGAGACCGCGGCCGCGGCACCAACGAAACTACGGCGGTTCATGAGGCTCCTGTTCCCCTTCAGGGTACCGCGGGCCGGGCCGGACGCCGGGGCGCGCGGGGAAAACGGCTTCCGCCCTTGTTACACTGGTACTTTCCCATGCAAATCGACAAAGTGTACGAGCCGCAGCGGTTCGAGCCGCATTGGGCGCAATGGTGGATCGATTCGGGGGTTTTCCGCGCCGATTGCCATGCTCCGGGCAAGGTGTTTTCGCTGGTGATTCCGCCGCCCAACGTGACCGGGGTGCTGCACATCGGCCACATGCTGGAGCACACCGAAATCGACGTCACGGTGCGCTGGCACCGCATGCGCGGCGACAACACGCTGTGGCTGCCGGGCACCGATCACGCGGGCATCTCCACCCAGATGGTGGTGGAACGCAAGCTGACCGAAGAGGGGCTCACGCGGCGCGGCATGGGCCGCGAGGCATTCGAGGCGCGCGTTTGGGAATGGAAGGCGCAATACGGCGGCACCATCAAGCGGCAGATGATCCGCCTGGGCACGAGCTGCGACTGGACCCGCGAGCGCTTCACGCTGGACCCCGGACTGAACCGCGCGGTCCGCGAGGTGTTCGTGCGGCTGTACCAAAAGGGCCTGATCTACCGCGGCGAGTACATGGTCAACTGGTGCCCGCGCTGCCAGACGGCGATCTCCGATCTGGAAGTGGCGCACGCCGACGTGGCGGGTCACATGTGGCACATCCGCTATCCCGTGAACGGCCTGCCGGGCGCGTTTGTTACGGTGGCCACCACGCGGCCCGAAACCATGCTGGGCGATACCGCCGTGGCGGTGAACGCCAGGGACGAGCGGTATCTGGATCTGCACGGCCGCACCGTGCAACTGCCGCTGATGGACCGCGAGATTCCGGTGATCGTCGACGACCTGGCCGACCCCGCCTTCGGCACCGGCGTGGTGAAGGTCACGCCGTCGCACGACATCAACGATTTTGAAGCCGGCCGCCGGCACGATCTGCCGAAGATCCAGGTGATCGACGAGCACGGCGTCATGACCGCGGCGGCGGGCGCCTACGCCGGGCTGGACCGTTTCGAGGCCCGCAGGCGCGTGGTGGCGGATCTGGAAGCGCGCGGCAACCTGGTGAAGGTGGAAGACTATGCGCTGAACCTGGGCAAGTGCGAGCGCTGCAAAACGCCGGTGGAACCGCTGGTTTCGACGCAATGGTTCGTGAAGACCAAGCCGCTGGCCGCCGGCGCCATCGAAGCCGTCGAGACGGGCCGCATCGAGTTCATTCCGGCCAACTGGAGCAAGACCTACTTCGAGTGGATGTACAACATCCGCGACTGGTGCATCTCGCGCCAGTTGTGGTGGGGGCACCGCATTCCGGCGTGGCACTGCGGCGAGTGCCGCGAGATCGCGGTGGCGCTCGAAGCGCCCGCGGCGTGCCCGCGCTGCGGATCGGCGGGCCTGGCGCAGGATACCGACGTGCTCGACACCTGGTTCAGCTCGGGCCTCTGGCCGTTCTCCACGCTGGGCTGGCCCGAGCGCACCGCGGACCTGGCGACGTACTATCCCACCTCGCTGCTCATCACCGGCTTCGACATCCTGTTCTTCTGGGTGGCGCGCATGGCCATGCTGGGCATCGAGTTCATGGGCGACGTGCCGTTCCGCCAGGTGTACATTCACGGCCTGGTGCGCGACGCCGAGCGCCAGAAGATGTCGAAAACCAAGGGCAACACCATCGATCCGCTGGTGGTGACGGAAAAGTACGGCACCGACGCGGTGCGCATGGCGCTGCTGCTGGGCGCGGCGCCGGGAACCGATATCGTGCTCACCGAAGAGCGCATGGAGAGCTCGCGCGGATTCGCCAACAAAATCTGGAACGCCGCGCGGTTCCTGTTCCTGAACATGGAGCGGAGCGGCATCGAGCCGTGGGTGCCCGACAGCCTGGAGGAGTTCCGGCCGGTGGCCGAGCCGGACACCGTGGTGGCGTCCGTCGAGGACCGGTGGATTTTCAGCCGGCTGAACAGTTGCGCCGAGCAGGTGAACCGCGCGATCGAGCAGTACCGCTACCACGAAGCCGCGCAGGTGCTGTGGCACTTCTTCTGGCACGAATTCTGCGACTGGTACGTGGAGCTGAAAAAGCTCAGCTTCCACGAGAACTCCGGGCTGACGCCGGGCTGGCGCAACACGCTGGCGGCCTTCGAAACCGCTTTGCGGCTGCTGCATCCGGCCATGCCGTTCCTCACCGAGGAGCTGTGGCAGCGGCTGGCGGCGGGCGGGGCGGGAAGGCCGAAATCCATCGCCATTGCCGCCTATCCGCAGTACAACCGGGAAGGAACGGATTTCGCGGCGGAGCGCGAGATCGGCATCCTGCAGGAGATCGTCGGCATGGCGCGCACGCTGCGCGCGGAGGCCAAGCTCGATCCCAAGCAGCGGCTCGATGGCGCGCTATACTCTCGCAGCGCCGCGCTGGAAGTGGCCGAGCGCCACGTTGGCGCCATCCAGGCGCTGGCCAACGTGAAGCTGGAGTTCCTGGCGGGCTCGGCGCCCAAGGCCGCTGTCAGCCGTTCCACCTCCGAATTCGACCTGGTGCTGCACCTGCCGCAAGGGCAGCAGGAAGCGCAGGCCAGGCGCGTGGCCAAAGAGCGCGAACAACTTGTGAAGAACATCGCGAACCTGATTCGCCAGTTGGGCGACGAAAAATTCCTGGCCTCCGCGCCTGCCCACGTGGTGGAGAGCATGCGCAAGAAGCTCGCCGATTACAAGGCGCAGCTTGAGAAGCTCGACGGGGCGGTATGATAGACGAAACGGTGCGATGGGCGCTCCGTGAAGATATCGGCTCGGGCGACGTGACCACGCTGGCCTGCGTGCCGGCCGGGCTGCGGGCGCGCGGATGCTTCCTGGCGCGCGAGCCCCTGGTGGTGGCCGGGCTCGAACTGCTGGAGATCGTCTACCGGGAGCGCGGCGGCGTGGACAACCTGGCGGTGCTCAAACGCGACGGCGACCGGTGCGCCGCGGGCGACGTGCTGGCCACGGTTCGCGGGCGCGCGCGAACGCTGCTGGAGTGCGAGCGGGTGGCGTTGAATTTTCTGCAGCGGCTCAGCGGCGTGGCCACGGCGGCGCGCGCGTTCGCCGATGCCGTGGAAGGCACCAACTGCCGCGTGCTGGATACGCGCAAGACCACTCCGGGGCTGCGGCTGCTGGAGAAGCAGGCGGCCGCGGCGGGCGGCGTCACCAACCACCGCATGGGGCTGTTCGACGCGGCGCTGATCAAGAACAATCACATCGCCGCGGCGGGCGGAGTGCGGCAGGCCATGGAGCGCGCGCGCGGCGCGGGCTTGCCGGTCGAGATCGAAGTCCGCACGCGGGAGGAATTGCAGGAGGCGCTCGGCGCCGGGGCGGACCACCTGCTGCTCGACAATCTCACGCCGGCTATGGCGCGGGAGTGGGTTCGCGAAATCGGCGGCCGCGCCAAGGTGGAATTGTCGGGCGGCATCAATCTGTCGAACGTGCGGGCCTACGCGGAAGCTGGGGCGGATTTCGTGTCGGCGGGCGCGATCACGCATTCGGCGCGCGCCATGGATATCAGCTTCCGGCTGGAACTGGAGGGTGCCGCGCCCTCAATCGATTTCGACCAGCTTCGCGCTGAATTCCCCGGCCGCACCATCGTCCACTTCCCGAAGCTCGATTCCACCATGCGGGCCGCCGCGGGTCTGGGCGCCGAAGCTACCGGCGCAGTGGTGCTGGCGGACGAGCAGACCGCGGGGCAGGGACGCCACGGCCGTTCCTGGCACTCGGAAGCCGGGGCGGGGATCTACTGCTCCCTGGTGCTGAAGCCCACGCCAGTGCTCACGCTGGCGCTGGGGCTGGCGGCGGCCGGCGCTATCGCCCAGGCCTGCGGCGTGGTTTGCGATTTGCGCTGGCCCAACGACGTGATGGCCGGCGGGAAGAAAGTGGCGGGCATCCTGGTGCAACTGGTGGATGGCGCGGCCATCGCCGGCATCGGCATCAACGTCAACCAGACTTCGTTCCCCGCGGAACTGGCCGGCGAGGCGGTCTCGCTGCGAATGCTGAGCGGCCGCGAGATTTCGCCCACGCGCCTGCTGATCGCGCTGCTCAGGGCCGTGGACGCCAACACCCTCGAGGCGCCGGAGGCCGTACTGCGCCTCTTCGCGCGCGCGTCGAGCTACGCCGCGGGCCGGCGCGTCACGGTGGAACTGCCCGACGGCACGGTCTCGGGCACCACCGCGGGTTTGACGCCCGAGGGCTTTCTGATCCTGCGCAAGGACGATGGAACCGATACCCTGGTGATAGCGGGAGGCGTACGTGCTGCTGGCTCTTGACGCGGGGAACAGCAATATCACGATCGGCGCATTCGAGGGCCGCGAACTGGCCTGCCAGTGGCGGCTGCGCACGGTTCACGACCAGACCGCCGACGAGTGGGGCATCCTGCTGCGCAACCTCTTCGTACCCGCCAGGCTGGATATCGGCAAGGTGGACGGCATCATTATTTCGAGCGTGGTGCCGCCCATCAACTCCACGCTGGCCGCCATGACGCGGCGCTATTTTCACACCGAGGCCATGTTCGTGGGGCCGAAGACCAACCTCGGGATCGCCATACGCTACGACAACCCCTACGAAGTGGGTGCGGACCGCCTGGTGAACGGCGTAGCCGGGTTCTACAAGTACGGCGGCCCCTGCGTGGTGGTGGACCTGGGCACCACCATCAACTTCGACGTCATCTCGAAGGACGGCGAATACCTGGGCGGCGCCATCGCCGTGGGCATCGGCATCGCCATCGACGCGCTCTTCAGCAAGACCGCGCGTTTGCCGCTGGTGGATTTCCGCCCGCCCAAATCGGTGGTGGGCACGAACACCGTCTCCAGCATGCGCTCGGGGCTGTACTTCGGCGCCATCGGCATGATCGACGGCATTCTGGAACGCATCATCGAAGTCATGGGGCCGGAGACGGTGACGGTGGCCACCGGCGGGCAGGCGCACATGATCGTCGCCGGTTCGCGATTCCTGAAACGCGTGGACGAGCACCTCACGCTCGAAGGCCTGCAAATGATATGGGAACGCAACCACCCGATTTAGGCCACAATTACTTCAATTACTTCACCGAAATCGAGGAGCACTTCCAGCGCGCGCGCGGCACCAGTCTGTTCCTGCTGTCGCCGCTCGATTGGGCGCTGGTGGAGAGCTGGAAGAACGCGCAGGTGCCGCTCGAAGCGGTGCTGCGCGGCATCGACGCGGCCTTCGAGAAGTGGCGCGCGCGCAAGGTGAAAACGCAGATGGTGAACTCGCTGGCCTTTTGCGCGCAGGCCGTGCTCACCGAAGCGCAGATCATGGCCGGGGCCGCGCCGGCGCGCGCGCCGAGGGAATCCGCGCCGCCGTTTTCGCTCGACGAATTGCGCGAATACCTGGAGCGCAACGCCGCCTCGCTGCCGGCGGGATTCGAGGACACCGCGGCCGCGCTGCGCAAGTTGGCCGCGGAGGCGAAAGAGCATTTTGCGGACCTGGAATCGCTGGAGCGGCGGCTCACGGTGCTGGAAGAGAAGATGCTCGCCGGCGCGCGGTCGCGGCAAACCGAGGATGCTGCGCTCGCCGCGCGGCAGGAGTTAGACCGGCAGTTACGGCCGTACCGCGGCAAGATGACCGCCGAGCAATTGGCCATGCTGGAGAAGCAGTATTTGGAGCGCAGCCTGCTGGATAAGGCCGGGCTGCCGAGGCTGAGTCTGTTCTATATGCGGTGAGGAGCGGACTCTCTTAGTGCAGGTCGAGCACTGTTAACTGCGTGCGGGAGGTGCTGCCGGCGCGCACCTGCACCTCTTGGATGAGCTCCTTGTGTTGGTTCAGGAAATCCATCTCCAGAAACGGCACCCGGCCCGGCAATTCCCTCCCCGGCAGGGCGAACATCCAGTAAGTGCCAGGCGGAATGTGGGGCCACGCATAGGTTGAAGGCACGCCTATTACCGAAATCGGGGGCGCAAGGTACGCCACGTTTTCGACTCTGTCGCCGATGCGGTGCAGGAGGAGCACCCCGCACTCATGTACGCCCTCCTTGGGCGCTACCGAGACCTCGATGGTGCCCGTCGATCGTGAAATCACCACGTCGAGCGGCTCCAGATCGCCGCCCTCCGATGCGACCTGTATGCCTTGCGCCAGCACGTCGCGGGGCCCCTGTGTCGCCGACGCCACGTGCCATGTCCGCGGAAGCTCGACATGCAAGCGATACGACGCGAGCTTGCTGAGAGTGGCCTGGAATAGGCCGTTGTCTGGGATCTGAACCTGCAAATCGCCATTCAGCGAAATGTACCGGGTTTCTCCAGGTATCAGAGGCTGCAACGGCGATCCATCGTCCGTGCGGACCCTGCCGTGCAACACCGGATCGGGTGTCAGCGCGAGTTGCACATAGGTGGACTCCCCGGATCGAACCTCGACCTCGGCCACCGCGTTCAGAGGCGCGCCAGATTTAGTGCTCGATGCGCCGACCCGATATCTACCCGGCGGCACACCTGCCAATTCGAACCTTGCAGTCTCGCGGTCAAGAAACGGTAAATCGCTCCACCTGGCATAACCGGACCACTCCGGATCCAGAACGCTCGCCACCCAAACGTCATCGACGGGCCGCGGACTGGTGATTTTCCCCATAATTGCCCGCCCGGAACCGAAGCCAGCCGCAGCTTGAAATCGCGGAACTGTCCCGGATGCAGTTCGATCCACTCAGCCGCCCTCCAATCGGAAACTCCCGGGTAACAAGTCAACGGGTATACCGCTCGCTGTCCGGCTCCCCGCGGGCTGAACTCCACGCAGAGCCGGTAACGGTCCTCATCGAAACGATATCCCAGGTGCTCTTGCGGGATCTCGAAACGGAAGCGCCCATGCCCATCTGTGTATTGGCCATCGGCGAACGCCGGCATCCGCATTCCCATGCTGACGGCGCTCCTGTCGAGATGGACACGGGCGCTCTCGATGGGCATTCCCTTCTCATCCAAGACCGTTCCCGAGATCACAACTCCCGGAATCAGCCGGATGATCCAAGGAGTCTCCTCCTCGCTCCCGTTAATGTGATACTGATAGTCCGAGGACAATCGCCGGCCATCGATGCTCACCCAGCACCCGGTGTCCGGAACGCCCACAAAGGTGAAAACGCCCTGCTCGCCGCCCTCGGCTTCGTAGTCTCCGCCAGGTCCATCCCTGGTGGAGCACTGCATGTGAAGGTGCAGACCAGGGATCGGGCGGCCGGTGACCGAGTCAATCACCTTGCCGCTGGTATTCACCCTCTTAGCTCCTGGTCCTTCATCCTGCACCGCCGGAACTGGCACTGCGAGGACCACCGCGAGCAACGGCAGTATGGCATTCCGGGAGAAGTTTGTCCTCATTACTTACTAAGCATAGCGCTCCGTTTCTGTGGCCGGTCTGCCCGCATACCGCTGCGCGCGCACACCCATAATTCCCGGATCGTTTTCGCGAACCGAAATCCGCCGCACTGTCAAGCTTGAGCTTGTGCCATATGCGCAAAGCGGGGGTGGCATTTGCGGCCCTGAGGTGAGCGGAACACGCAGTGAACATGACGTTCAGGGTCGTTCTGGAACGCGATCCCGAAACCGGCGATTACTCCGCGGTGTGCCCCGAACTGCCCGGTTGCGCTTCAGCCGGTGAAACCGGGGAAGAGGCCAGCGAGAACATCCAGGAGGCTATCGAACTCTATCTGGCGCCGGGGGAGATCGAGCTGCCCGAAAACGCGAGGCTCCTCGAGGTGAGGGTGGGTGAGCGCGGGACCCCGAGGCTCACTCAGACCAGGTGATCGAAATTCTTCGCCGTCACGGCTTTGCGAAAGTGGGCGCTTCCGGGAGTCATCAGAAGTGGCGGCATCCGTCTGCCGGCAAGCAGGTCATTGTGGCCCATCATCGCGGGTGCGTTCTTCCGCTCGAAACCTTGAGGGCGATCATCGAGGGCAGCGGGATCGCGCCCTTGGAATGGGTGAAATGACCGGCCGGGAGCCGGCCGGTCGGGGCGGGGCGCACGCGGCCCGGTCAAACGTTCCCGGGTGAGTTAGAGCGATACCAACGTCTGCCGCAGCACGATACCCGTCTGGCCGAAGTTGCCGGCCAGCATGTTGTCGACGCTGACGGGAGGCGTAACGTCCAGCACTGTCATCCGAAATAGACCGGCGGGTTTCACCACCGCGCCATTCTGGGCCAAGGCGCGCCCGGCTTCCACAAAGAGGGCTGAACCGAGTGAACGGAGGTAAGAACCAGCCACAATGTTACCCCCGAGATGGTTGTTGAATGCCTGCACGAACGCGTCGCCGAAAGCGGAAAGCGCATTGATGGCTGCGGACGGGTCGGCCCCCGCGGTGGCCCGGAACTTGGCCAACGCGACCGCCGCGTTCACCACGCAATCGATCAGATCCAATTCAAACCCGAGCAGACTGCCGAGAACGGCCGGAAGAAGATCGGCCTGGGACGCCTTCGTCAGCGCGTCGCGGACAATGTTGTCCACGTTGACTTGATTGAACACGTAGAATCCCGCGGAACCCTCCGAAGTCCCCTGCGCGATGGCCAGCGCGGCCTGCATGGCCGCCTGCAGAGCGGCGCCGAAGTCCGGCGTGTTCATGAGCGCCTGGATGGTCGGTGTACCGTCGAGATCGAAGTAGATCTCACCGTTGGCGGCTCCAACCTCATTGTCGCCGGTAAGTTGGAACCCGTTCGAAGGGGGAAGAGCTTGGTAGGCCAGGACCGAATTCGCCGCCACACCGGCGTCGTAATTCGCCGGATCCTGGAAGTAGTAGAAGGGAATGATCTGCCGCAGGCGCCGCTGAAGCGCCTTCGACAATGCGAAGTAATGCGGGTCCTTGGCATCCGCCGGCGCGCTGAACCAGGATTGGAAGGCCGTCGGCGGCAGGCTTACGTCGAAAGCGAAAACCACCGGGCCCAGAACTCCGGTGTGCGCCGGATCGACCTGGCCATCCACCGCGGACACCCAATCGCTGAGAGGTTTGCGGTCGAAGAGCCCCGGCATGTATTCGCCGACGAGCGGCGTCAGATCCTGCTGGAGTTGCGCGGTACCCATGGCGCTGGCCGCCTTTGTCAACGTGTACCCGTAGCTTACCGAAGGCGGGCTGAACTGGGTGATGCCGGCCTGAGCCGGAATTGTGGCCACCAGCGCCAACTTACTATCTGAGGCGCTGCTCGCATGGAAGAAACCGGTGTGGTCCTTCACCTCGTCCTGCGCATCAACTTTGTAAACCAGGACGCGGCCATTGTCTTCAACCGGGCTGACGCTGGCGATCGAATCTGAAACGTCGTCCGTACTGAGGTTGATAAAGGGCATCGTCAGGCTGGAATGGCTCTGGCGATTGAAGTCGTGCGTCAACGTCGCGGCACTGATCGTCACGCCGGGAATCTTCTGCAGCAGGATCTGCTGCATGTCTCCGTCAATGGCTTGCTGAAGCATGGCGAGAGCGCCGGGCTGGGACAGATCAAAGGCGACATCGACAAGTGCCGTGCTGGTGGTGGATTCCTGGTAAGTCGAGGTGAAATCGATCTCGTACTTCTTCTGAACCGCATGGCGGGCCAGATCGTAGAACTTTTCGGCGTTGTCCAGGAGCGCCTTGAGAGCGGTCTGCACCTTCTGCACATCCGCGAGGGCCAGCTTTGTCGAGGGATCCTTGCCAAGAAAACCCGCCAGCTTCGACTGCAACCACGCATCCAGGTTGAACGCGTCGACATCGCTCTGGACCTTTTGAATGACGTCGAGGCCCAGGTTCTTCGTGGCATAGTCGATCAAGGACTGCAGGGTGTTTCCGTTGACGATGTCGAGCGCCTTGCCCGCCAGGGTTTGGATGTCCTGCCATTCCGTGCCGCTCAGGATCGCCGCCAGGGGTGTGGTCAGGACCGCCGAGTTGACGAACTGGCCAACCGCGGTCTGGAAGAAATCGGCGTCGCCCATGGCCTGGGCTATCGCGGCCGTGACGCCGGCCTGATCCAGTCCCTGGATTTGTTTCAGGAAGGTCGTCAGTTCATCGACGTCTTTATTGTCTTTCAGGATCTTCGCCAGCATGGTGGCAGGCTTATGAGTGAGCGCGTTCCAATCGGCGACGAACTGATCCACCTTAGCCTTGCCTGCCGCGAAGAACTGGTCGGGGTTGACGCCGGTGAAATTCGAGAACTCGCTCATGCCGCGTTGCTCGACGAACTTGGCGACGCTGCTGACGCTGGTGAGGGTGGGATCGGTGAGGTCCTGAACCAGTTGGGCGGTATGAACGCCAAAAACCGCGGAGATCAGGTCGTCGATGTTCTTGCTTTGTTGAAACACGTCGGGCAGCGTGACCTGTTCCCCGGCGCTGGCGTCGAAGGCGAAGTTCCAGCCGTTTTTGTCGAGCTTGAACAGGCGCAGGCGGAAGACAGGGGCCGCGGATTCGCGGGAAAGCGCCAGGGCGAAGGTGCCGTTCGCCGAGAATCCGAGTGCGGCATTAGCCGCCAGTTGCACCTTCAAGCCCAGATCGCCCTTGAGAACTCCACCGGGAAACTGCCGCATCCAGGAATAGTCGTAGCCTGCCTGAACTCCTAAGTTGAGAGCCACGCTGCCATCCACTTCGGTAACAATCCACGTGCGGGGCTGGATTTGGAATTCACCGGCAGCATCCGGGCCTTCGAACTGGCTCGGAAGAATCCAGCTTTGGATTGTACTTTCGAGCACATCGTGCGCGCCATCGGTGTTGGGAAACTGGTGGATCACGGCATAGTCCGCTTTCCGGCTGACCGATCCACCGAAACTCGCCGATGCCCCCACGCTCAACGCCACGGCGCCCTTGGCGGTGGCGCCAACGTCGTATCCGCAATGCAGCATGAAATAGCGCGATCCAGCCTGTGCCGTCAGAGCCAGGCCGGCGGCGATATCGCGTTCCGGCGAGAGGTCTTTGAGGAGATCCGCGGGATCGGGGTAGACGCCCGCCGCAAAGAAGCCGCTGGCATTGGCGGTCAGCGCCACGCTGTCCTTGCCGCCCGCCGCCGAGAACGGAATCGAGGCGCCCGTGCTGGCGGATAGATTGATGCTGCCAAGAGAGAGCTTTCCATCCGGAAGCGGCTGATCGGCGGCGATGGCGAGAACGGAGGCATCGTTATCCGGTCCCTGCACGGTAAGCTGAACATCGGTTTGACCATCGACAAACTTACGATCGATCGTGAACACTCGATTTGAAGAAGTCGCTGGGCCCATTTGAAGCTCCTTTCGATATATGGCGTCGATAGCCGGAATCCAGGGAATGACAGCCCGCGCGGAATTAGCGCTCTGAGTCTGGATGATATTGTTCCAAATCCGCCGCCCGGGCGCAACCATGGCGCACGAGGGTAGAGGGCGAGTTTAGTGGGACCGTGTTACTAACATGTGAATTCGCCCGCGCGCGGCCGTAAGTGGCGGAATTGGCAGGTACGCGCCAGCCCGCGTTCGGTCGGGCCCGTGTCTCGCCCGCCGCCTCACACATGTTTTAGGATTGTCAATAGATGGCTCTGGCGGCACATTTCAGGCTGTTGGCGGCGTTCTCGGTGGCCTTCCCCGCGCTCGCCCAACCGGTACCCGCCGGCACGGAACTGGCGATCCGTCTGAAGACCAAAGTCTCCACCCAGACTTCCAGATCCGGCGACCCCGTGGAAGCTGTGGTCATTGCGAATCCGCTGGCGGGGGCGACGGTGCGCGGGGTGGTGGAAACCGTCACCGCCTCCACCCAGCCTGACGAGCGTTCCCAGTTACTCCTCAAGTTCACGGAAATCCAGATCGATGCCGTCAAGCTGCCGGTCTCCGCCCGCGTCTCGGGCGTCGACAACGCGCGCGAAAAGGTTGCCGATGACGGCGCCATACAGGGCATCCTGGCTTCGGAGACGATCACCGGGCACCTGGACGAAGGCCTCGACCAACTGGGCGAGAAGTACCCCACGCTCGGCGGCGTGCTGGGCGCCGTCAAAAACGCCGTCCTCAAGCCGGCTTCCACCGATATCACCTACCCGCCCGGGGTGGAGATGACGCTGCGGCTAGCCGCGCCGCTGCCCGGGGCGCGCGTTACCGGAGCGCCGCGCGCGAAGCCCATCGCCCCGCGGGCCATGCTGGCGGCGCTGGTGGCGCGCGAGCCTTTCCAGACCGTGGCCCAGCGCCCGCCCAAACCCTCCGACATCGTCAACGTTTTGCTGATCGGCTCCGAGGACGCTGTGCGCCACGCGTTTGCGGACGCCGGATGGGCGCTGGCCGCCAGCCTCACCCCGCGCGCCAAATTCGAGACGCTGCTGGCGCTGGCGGAGGACCGCGGCTACAACGAAGCTCCCGTTTCCGTGCTGACGCTGGAAGGCCAGCCGCCCGATCTGGTTTTCGAAAAAACCACGGATACCTTCGCGCGCCGCCACCACCTGCGCCTGTGGCGCCGCCCCGCCGCGTTTCTCGGCCGGCCGGTCTGGGCGGTGGCCGCCACCCACGACATCAACATCCGTTTCTCGGACGCGGAACGCACCTTCATCCACCGGGTCGATCCGGAGATCGACCGCGAACGCGACAAGGTGGCCGCCGATCTGCTGTTCACTGGGCGCGTGCGGGGAATGGAACTGCTGGACCGCCCCCGGGTTCCGCGCCACGCCCAGAACGCCACCGGCGACAGCCTGGAGACGGACGGCAAGATCGCGGCACTTCTGTTGAGCGAGTAGCGGCCGGGCCGTGCACCGCCGGCGCCGGCTCTACTTCGCCGCGCAGCCCAATCCAAGGGCGGCATTGATCACGATCTGCACATCCGCCACGTTGACCACGCCATCCCCGTTCATGTCGTCGACAGCCGGCGCCACCCCCAGGGCCTCATTGATGATAAGCTGCACGTCGGCCACGTTGATGCTCCCATCCTCTTTGAGGTCGCACTTACTGAACGACGCCCCGGCGATGATTGTGAGATCCTGCACGCCCGTCATGGCCGCGCCGCCGCCCGAGACCGTCGCCTGGTTAGTGACCTGCGACGGGGCGCTGGCCATCAGATTCACGGTCACGGCGATGGGCGGGTAGCTGGAGCCACCGGTTAATGGGTCGCTGCGCGTGCAGGAGGTTCCGCTGCAAGTCCATCCCGAGCCGCCCATGGAAGCGATGGACAGCCAGGAGGGCAGGTATTCGGTGACCGTGACCGTGCCGCTGGTGGGGCCGGCGGAGGCGGCGTTGGTGACGGTGAGCGTGTAAGTGCCGGTCTGCCCGGGGGTGAACGAGCCGGCGTGCGTGCTGGCCACGGTGAGAACGGGGGTGGTGCCGACGGGGGTGAGCAGGCGGATGGACGTGTCGTACATGTCCGCCACATAGAGGTTGCCAGCGGCGTCCACGGTGATCCCGAACGGAATTGAGAGCGTCGCGGAAAGAGCCGGGCCGCCGTCACCGTTGGTGCCGGAAGCAGTGGAGGTACCAGCCACTGTAGAGATGATTCCCGAGGACGTGATCTGGCGAACATAGCCGTATTCTTCCGTGAAGAACAGGTTGCCGCCGCCGTCAGCCGCCAGTCCGAAGGGGCATTCCAGTTGGGCGCTGGTCGCGGGTCCGCCGTCGCCAGTGTGGCCTGGAGATCCGGTGCCTGCATAGGTCGTGATCACGCCGTGGGTGTCGACTTTGCGGATTACGGCGTCCCCGCAATCGGAAAGGTAGAGGTTCCCCCGCCCATCCGCGGCCAATCCCTGGATCCAGCCTAGTTGCGCTGCCGTGGCTGGCCCCCCGTCTCCGGTGTAGCCGGCAGTCCCCGTCCCCGCCACGGTGGTTACGACACCTTTCGTATCGACCTTGAGAATTCGGAGGTTGCCCGCGTCGGCGATGTAAAGGTTGCCGGCGCTGTCCACAGCTACAGCCCAGGGATCGTTCAGTCCGCCCAGAATCGTGGTAATGACGCCGGTAGAAGCCGCGATCTTGCGGACGGCGTTGTTATTCGCGTCGGCGATGTAGATGTTGCCAGCTTGATCGACTGCCACGCCGAGGGGACCGGACAGTTCCGCGCTGGCAGCGGGACCGTTGTCGCCGGAGTAGCCGCCGATGCCGCTCCCCGCCACCGTGGTTACCGTGCCGTCAGGAGTCACCTTGCGGATGCGGTTGTTTGCCGGGTCTGCGACATAGAGATTGCCTGCGCCGTCTCTGGCGACGGAGCCGACGTAGTAGCCGAATCCCGCCAACACCGCCGGGCCGCCGTCACCATCCCCGCCGCCCGCCACCGTTGTGATGACACCGCCGGAGATCTTCCGGATTCTATTGTTGCCGAGATCGGAGATGTACAAAGCTCCGGAAGCGGTCACCGCAACGGCGCCTGGGGAGTTGAGTTGGCCACTGGCAGCAGGACCGTTGTCGCCGGCGAAGTTGCCTATGCCGTTCCCCGTCACCGTGGTGATGGCTCCGGTGGCGGCGGCCACCTTGCGAACCCGGTGGTTCTGCGTGTCGGCGACATACAGGTTGCCGGAGCTATCGAGGGCCACACCCGCTGGGGCCCACAATTGAGCGCTGACTGCTGGGCCGTTATCGCCCGAAAACGCCTCGACTCCGGTCCCCGCGACGGTGGTGATGGTGCCGCCCGCGGAAATCCTGCGTATGACACTGTTGCCCGTGTCGGCGATGTACAGGTTGCCCGCGCCGTCGAGAGCAATGCCAGTGGGTCCGGCCAGTTGCGCGCTGGAGGCAGGACCGTTGTCACCGCTGTAACCTCCCCAGTTGCCCGCGCGGGAGCCACCCGTACCAGCCACCGTCGTGATGATTCCCTTGGTATCCACCTTGCGAATCCGGTTGTTGGTTGTGTCCCCGATGTAGAGGTTGCCCGAACCGTCCACTGCGATGCCGCTGGGAAGGCATAATTGAGCGCTGGTAGCCGGGCCATTGTCGCCGCTATAGCCGCCCGGCCAATCGCCCGAACCGGCCACTGTGGTGATGATCCCTTTGGTATCCACCTTGCGAATCCGGTTGTTCCCCGTATCCGCGATATAGAGATTACCGGAACTGTCCAGCGCCACGCCGGTCGGAGCACTCAGATAGGCGGAGAGAGCCGGCCCGTTGTCACCAATGACTGGGGCGTCGGGGGCGCCTGGCGTGAAAACTCCGGGCCCAGCCACGCGGGTCAGAATGCCGCGAGTATCGAGCTTGAAGACGGAACTCAGGCCAGCGGCGGAGAAGTAGACATCCCCAGCCGCGTCAACGGCGATGCCGCCGGCCCAGACCGCATTACTCCCATTCAGAGCGTTGGCCCCCAAGCGCAGGTTCACGGAGGTTCCGGGCGCTGCCGTAGGAGGCGGCAGCGCGCCTCCCGCTATCGTGCTCAGCAGGTACCCCGCCGATTGCGACACCGAAAAGCTCTGGCCGCCGATGCTCACCGACCCGGTGCGCGGCGCGCCGCCGTTGGCCGCCACGGTGAAAGCGGCCGTCCCGCTTCCCAGCCCCACGCCGGAGGTAATCGCGATCCAGGTCTGAGTGGTGGACGCGTTCCAGGAACACGCCGCCGCTACCGTCACGCTGATCGATCCCGCGCCGCCCGCGACTCCGAATGTAGCGCTGCTCGGGCTGAGCGAGTAGGTGCAGACCGGCGCCACAATTGCCGTGGAGTCGGTAGCCGTGGCGGACGCCGATCCGCCGCCGCTGACCGTCACGGAATTGACTTGCGGCGATGACGCTCCGGAAGCCACGCTGGCCGTCACCGTAATGGCCGGGTAACTGGCGCCGCCACTTAGCGAATCGCTGCGCGCGCAGGTCGCCCCCGAGCCGGAGGGAGCGCACGTCCATCCATTGCCCGACATCGAAACCCCGGTCAGGCCGGCGGGCGGGTTCTCGGTCACCGTCACCGTGCCGCTGGTTGGCCCCGCGCCGGCCTGGTTCGACACCGTCACGGTGTACGTGCCGGTCAGTCCGATGGTGAAACTGCCGGTGTGGGTCTTGGCGATCGTGAGCGACGGCGGCGGGCTCAACAGAATCGCGATGGTGCCGCCGCCACTGCTCGCCACCGCGACATCCGGCCGGCCATCGCCGTTGAAATCGGCCACCACGATGCTGCCGGGCGCGGCCGTGCCAAAGTTCGCGGGCGCCTGGAAGCTGCCGTCACCCTTGTTGAACAGGAGCTGGATGCTGCCGCCGGAGACCAGCGAGGAGACCGCGACGTCCGGCTTGCCGTCCCCGTTGAAATCGCCCAGCGCCACGCCGCTGTAGGGCGCGCCAGCGCCCGCACTGTAGAAGGACGGCGCCGCAAAGCCGCCACCAGTGCCCAGGAGAACGGTAATCGAAGAGATGAAGTTGGCCGCGACCAGATCGGTGACTCCGTCGCCATTGAGATCGGCGGCGAGGAGGTAATTGGTGAAGCCGCCTGCGGGGTACCGAGTCGCGGCTCCGAAGCTTCCGTCAATGTATCCCTGGAGCACGCTGACGCTGCTGTCGGCAAAGTTGCCGACAGCGAGAGACGGCTGGCCGTTGCCCAGCAGATCCACCACCGCCAGCGAGCCGGCAAGCGGACTGCCTGTTACGATATTGCTGGTGGGATAACTCAGCGGCGCCTGGAATGTCCCATTGCCGTTGCCCAATAGAATAGTAACGGTCTGGTTGTTGGTGAGCGTGGCAATGCTGGCGTTGCCGTTGCGGTGAAAATCCGCTACGACGACCATGCCGGATGGCGAGCCCACCGGGTAAGTGACCGCGGGCTGGAAGCTCCCGTCGCCATTGCCCAACAGGACGCAGAGGTTGTTGCTCCCGGTGTCGGTGACCACCAGGTCGGACTTACCGTCGCCATTGAAGTCCGCAACGGCCACGTAAGCCGGCGCCACCCCGGCCCGGTAGGTGACCGCCGCGCGGAAGGTTCCGTTACCGTTGCCTAACTGCACGACGACGCCGGACGCGGTGACATACACCAGGTCGGCGATGCCGTCGCCGTTGAGGTCCGCGGCGAGCATTGAGGTCGGAGTTCCGGTCACAGTCAGGGGGTCGGCAGCAACAAAACCCGAAATCGGAACGGTGTTTACCGTCTGTGTCAGAACGTTGGAGTAGCTGGCCGGCCAGGTGGCATCGCCGCTGTAGTACGCGCTCAGCTTGCGGCTGCCTGCCGCAAGCATCGCAGTAGAGAGCGAAACCGATCCCGCCGAGAGAGGCTTGCTCCCCAGGATGGTAACGCCGTCGTAGAACGTGATGTGGCCGGTAGCCGTGGACGGCGTCACCGCCGCCGTGAGAGTCACAGGAGCGCCGAACACGGACGGGCTCCCGGAAGTGGAGAGCACCACGGGTGTCTTCGGAAGGTTGGTCAGCGGGATCGAGGTCTGCGCCGTCCCGGACACAGTTACTATGCTGGCGGTCACGGAGTAACTGCCTGTAGTGCCGTTGGCCGTAGCCAGTACGCTGGCGATTCCGGAAGCGTTGGTGACCGCAATGGCGCTCGATAGCGCCGCGCTGGCGCCAGTGGCGGGCGCGGCGAAGGTTACCGTGACGCCGCTCACAGGGTTACCCGAGGAATCCTCCACCAGCGCGGTCAGTGGCGATGTAAACGGCATCCCGACTGCGGCCGGAGGCGGCTCCTGGCCCGGCGCGATGCTGGCCTGCGGGCCAATGTAATTGTTCAGCGAGAAGGAAACCATCAATCCGCCGGCGGACGCGGTCACCGGGTAGCTGCCCACCAGATTGTTGGCGGTTGCCGTCACGCTGGCCACGCCGCTCGAATTGGTGATCGCCGTGGCGCTCGATAGCGTCGCGCCGGGGCCGCTCGGCAGATCGTAAAACGTCACCGTGACGCCGCTGACCGGGTGACCGAGGTTGTCCGCCACGAGCGCCTGCAAGGGCGCCGGGAACGGCGTCCCCGGCAGCGTCGTCTGCGGCGTCCCCCCGATCGCCAACATAGTCGCCGAAACGCCTGAAAGAATGGCGGGCGCCAGGATGGCGGGCGAACCGGCAGGTTGGTTATAGGTGCCGACAACCAAGTCGGCCCGGCCGTCCCCATTGAAATCGGCCACCACCACCGGTCCGGTGCCGCTTATCGGATAGACCTGCTCAGGCTGAAAGGTGCCATCGCCGATCCCCAGGAGGATTTCCACCTCGGTCGAAACGGCATTCCCCACCACGGCCAGGTCGGCTTTGCCATCGCCGTTGAAATCCCCCACGGCGAGGTAGCCGTTCTGCGCCTTCCCCAAATAGTTGACCGGCGTCTGAAACGTGCCGTCGCCGTTGCCCAGCATGACGTTCACACCCGAGGCGGAGACGAAAGCCAGGTCGGGTTTGCCGTCGCCGTTGAAATCGGCCACCGTGACGTCCAAGCAACTGGGAAAGAAGTACTGGACGGGCGGTTGAAATGTGCCGTCCCCATTGCCGATCACGACGCTGATCGATTCGTCCGCTACCACCAGGTCCGCCACGCCGTCCAGGTTGAGGTCCGCGATGGCCACCCAGTAAACGGGGAGAGCCGGACTCAGCACGACGGCGCCTGCGGATTGGAACGTGCCATTCCCGTTTCCCAACAGGATCTCCACGCGCCCGTAGGAGTCGCCAACCACGATGTCCACCTTGCCATCGCCGTTCAGGTCCCCCGCGGCCACCGAGAGTGGCGAATACATCGTCTGAATACTGGTGGCCGGTTGGAATGTGCCGTCGCCGTTCCCCAACAGGATGCTCACCGTACTGCTGCCCTGGTTGGCGACCACCAGGTCGGCTTTGCCGTCTCCGTTAAAGTCCCCAACCGCGATCGCCACCGGATTCGACCCGGCCGAGTAGGACGCGCCGGCCGTGAAGGTCCCGTCGCCGTTCCCCAACATAATGCTCACATTTCCGTTCAGGACGCCCGCGAGGTCGGCCTTTCCGTCGCCGTTGAAATCGCCCACCGCAAGCCACTTAAAGCCCGTCCCGTCCGCTAGCGGCGCGCCGGTCCTAAACAGGTTCGCGGCAACCGCGTTCACCGTCTGGTTGACGGTCGTCGACCATGCCGCGCAGTTCGCGTCGGCCGGCACATAGGCGCGCAGCGTGTGCGGCCCGGCCGTGAGCAGGCTGGTGGTTATCGACCAGCCAATCAGACTGGGATTGTAACGGGCGATTCCCAGCACGGTGGTCCCATCGTAGAAGGTCATTGGGTTGCCGGTCATGCAACCGCTATCGACAACCTTCAAGGTTACCGGCGCGCCAAACACGGAAGGGCTGGGCGAGGCGGTAAATGTGAGGCTCGGCAGTCCCAGGTTCTTGAGGGAGAACGCCGCCGTCAGCGTGCCGATGCTGGCTATCACCTGGTAACTGCCCGTCCCCGCACTGGCCCAAGGCGTGACGGTGGCCACGCCGGCGCTATTGGTCATGGCGGTCGTGGAAGTGATGGCGAAGTTCCCGTTGAAGAACACGCCGGTGCCGCTATTGGGCCCCGTAAACGTCACCGTAACCCCGCTCATGGGATTGCCGCTCGAATCTTTGACGATGGCCTGCAGCGGCTGGAACTCCTGAAAAGTCCCGGTGACTTGTGGAGTTCCGCTGGTAGCGGTGATCGAGGCCGGCTGGACGATGATGGTTGAGTCGGTGGCGTTCGCCGGAGCCATCCCTCCGACCGACACGCTTACGGCGTTGACCTGGGGCGAGGAAGCGGTGGCGCTCACATTGACCGTGGCCAGGATCGACGGGTAACTTGCGCCTGGATTCAAGCTGTCGCTGCGCGTGCAGTTATTGCCGGCGCAGGTCCACCCGCTGCCACTCATCGAAATCAGCGTCAGTCCAGTGGGTACGTTCTCGGTTACCGTCACCGTGCCGAAGGACGGTCCCGCGCTGGCCGCATTGCTCACCGTGATGGTATACACCGCGCCGATCTGTCCCTGCGCGAAGTTGCCAGGGTGCGTTTTCGAGCCGCTCAGAACCGGCATGGGCGTGTTGGTCAGCGAGAAGCTGACCGTGCCGCTCCCCGCCGAAGCCGTCACCGTGTAGCTACCCGCCGTCACGTAAGCCCAGGCCGGGGTGGTCGCGAGTCCGTTCGCGTCCGTGAACTGAATGTTGTAAGTGCTGAGCGGTCCAATCAGGCAACTTAAAGCGGGGGACTCGAACGCCACCAGAACGCCGGCGAGCGGTTGGCCGTTGCCATCCGTCACTTTCACCTGGAGGTTGCTGGCGAACGCCGAGTTCACCGTGGCGCTTTGCCCGTTGCCGGCCGTGATGGCAATGGCGCTGGGCGCCTCGACCAAAAACTGGTACGCCTCCAGGTCGCCTGTAAGCGGCGAGTCCACCTGCGTGGAAGTGGAGTCCTGGGCGTCGGCGGCGTAGTAGTAAAGCGTGTGAAGGCCGGGCGTCAGCGGACCCACGCTCCCGCTGAAAGTGGCGCCCGCCGCGGTTGCCTGAGTCCACTGGCCCTGGATGGTGTCCACCTGGTAATACACGCTTACCGGGTCGCCAGCGGGAATGAGCTGGTTGTTGACCGAAAACGAGAACGTGGCGGACGGGGTGTTGGTCTGGTTCTGCGGGAGCGGCGTGACCGACGCCGTGAGTCCGGTGGTCTGCACCGTCTGCTCGGCGATCACCGCGGCGGTGCTGTCCAGCGAATTCGCCACCAGCGCCGTAGCCGCGAGCGGGTTCACGGCCACCGCGGCGGGGCCTCCCAGCACGCCGGTGTTGACGCTCCGCGTGAGGTTCGTCGCGCCGTCGATCACGGTCATGAAGGCGCTGCCCTGGTTGGCCACATAGATCTTGTTGGTGGCCGGGTTGACGTCGATCCAGGAAGGGTTGCTGCCCACGGTCACAGTCGAAATGCCGTTGGTCACGCCATCGATCACCGTCACCTCGCCCGCGCCGGGGTTCGTCACGTACACCTTGTTAGCGACGGGGTTGAGCGCCAGGGCTGTCGGCTGATCGGGCACGGGCAGGGTCGTGAAGTTAAAGAGGCCGTTGAAAGTCCCCGCGGCGACAGCGTTGCTGGCCGGGTAGGTGACATACACCGTGCGGGTCGCCGGGTTCACCGCGATGGCCGCCGGCTGGCTGGGCGGCATCCCGCCTCCGTCCGTGATCAGCGTGTTGTTGGCGCCATCGATCACCGAGAGATAGCTGCGCGCAGCCGCATAAATCAGGTTGGTGGACGGGTCCACCGCGACCACCGTAGCCGGGCATGGCGCCGAGGTAGTGGCGTTGCTTGCGCCATCGATCGCCGTGACCCCCGACCCATCGGCCACATAGATCTTGTTGGTGGTGGGATTCACCGCGAGGGAACCAGGCGCAGCGCCGGTGGTAACATTCACGGTAGAGTTACTGGCGCCATCGATCGCCATGACCCGGTTGCTTCCGGAATAGGCGACGTAGATCTTGTTGGCCACCGAGTTCACGGCAATCGCCGAGGGCCCGGTCCCGCCGCTCGGAATGGTGGCCAGCGCGGCGCCGGTCGCGCCATCCACCACGGTTACCGTCCCATCCACGGAGCTGACCACGTATCCCCGATTGGTCACGGGGTTGAACGCCGCCAGCGTGGGTGCGGAGCCCGTGGACGCCGCGACCGAAATGGCTCGATAAGTGGCGCCATCGAGTATCGTCATCGCGCCCGTGGCATTGCCCGCGAATATCCGGTCGGTCACCGGGTTCACCGCCACGCTGGGACTGGCCAGCGTCGGAAGCGTGGTGGTTGCATTAGTCGCCCCATCGATCACGGTTATCGAAGTTCCGTCTTCACTGGCGACATACACCTGGTTGGTAAGCGGGTTCACCGAGATCGATTGGAAGAAGCTGCCCACGGCGACGGCGGTTGCCGCGTTGGTCACACCGTCGATTACCGTCACCGAGGGCGCGCTGGCCCCCAGAATGTTCGCGACGTAGATCTTGTTGGTGACGGCGTTTACGGCCACAAAACCGGGAGAGGGAATGCCGCTGATGGTGGTGACGGCGTTGCCGCTGCCATCGATCACGGAGACGGTCTGGGTGGAGTTGTTGGACACATACACGCGATTTGTGACCGGGTTTACTGCAATCCCCTGAGGCGAGGTCCCGACCATGACCGTTGACGTGTTGTTGGTGGCCCCATCGATCACGGTCACCGAACCGGCGTAGTAGTTGGCAACGTAGATTTTGTTGCTGACCGGATTCACCGCCAAACTCCACGGTCCGGAATCGGCCTGAGCGGTAGCGGTGGCTCCCGTAGCGCCATCCAGCACGGTCACGGTGTTGGCGTTCTGGCCAATGAAGCTGTTGGTGAAGTATATCTTGTTGGTCACCGGGTTCACGGCCACCGCGCAGGGTCCAAAACCCACATTGAGGGGCGTGGCTACATTGGTGACGCCATCGATTACCCAGGCGTGGGTCCCACAGTCCACAGCGTAGATCTTGTTTGTCGTGGGGTTTACAGCCACGTCAGAGAGGTCGGTGTCGCCAGTCACGGGCGTAGCCAGGATCGCGCCGGTCGCACCGTCAATCACCGTGAGGCTGCCGGCTGGGGAGTTGGCCACGTAGAGCCGGTTGGTCACGGGGTTGATCGCCATGGCCTTCTGGCCCAGAGTCTCTACTACTTGCCCTTGGGCGCTGGGCAAAGCAAGTGACGCCAGAATCCACAGGAAACCGCTGAACCGTATCAAGAGTGCCTCCGGACACCGCAAGGCGCACTGCCCGCCTGCGGACTTATAGGATCTATGAACTCCAAACTAAGATTGCCTGAAGCGCGCCAGGCCGTCTGGCGGACGTAATGGGTTTGTAAGCGAGTATCCTCAAGAAAGAATATTATGGCATACTAACTCGACAGTCGTACCCGGCAAGGGGCGATTCCGCACCCTTGGCGGCGAGTTGCCAGTCAGCCTCGGCCTTCCAAAACCGGCGGCAATCCCAGGTGGGCCCGCCATACGGGAGTGGATTTGCCGCGGTGATGTGGGCCGGATTGACGGTCTGCCGCCCAGCCCTCCGTCGAACCCTTCGAGCCCTGTCCTGCCCTCAGCCATTACCTATCCACGTTTTGCGGGGCGCCTGCGTCAATCCTGTTGTGAGACCGGTTGGGCTACTGGTCGGTTGTCTGGCGGTGTCGGCATTGGCGGCCGACGTTGACGTCACCCGTACGCTCAAGGCCGTGGAAACCCGGTACAATTCCGCCGCCACGCTGCAAGTCCTTTTCCGTGAGGACTATACACCTCCCGGAAGGCCTCACCGGTCGGAGAGCGGCACGCTCACGTTGAGCCGGCCGGGCCGCATGCGCTGGGAATATTCCCAGCCCAAGGGCAAGCTGTGGGTTTCCGACGGCAAAACGGTGTCGATGTACCTGCCGCAAGAGAACCGCGTGGAGCGCTCGCCCCTCAAGGAGTCCGACGACGCGCGTGTGCCGCTCGCTTTCCTGCTCGGTAAGTTACACTTCGATAAGGAGTTCCGCAACCTCCAAGCGCATCGGGAGGGAAACGGAGTGCGCATCCTGGCGGAACCCAGAAGCGACGCCCTGCCGTACTCCCAGGTGGAATTCGTGGTTTCACCCCGCAACGAAATCCGCGAAGTGAAGCTGCTGGGATTTGACAACTCCGTTCTGCTATACAGTTTCGACGAGGAGAAGATGAATCCTCCGGCGGACCCCAAGCTGTTCCGCTTGGCGGTTCCCGCAGGGGCCGAAGTGGTGGAGAACGGACCGTAAACCGATGCCCGATTATGTTCTCAAGTACGCCGACGGCCGCGGCCAGATCCACCAGCAGGTGAGCCAGGCCGGTTCCGAAAGGGAGCTTCGCGACCGCTTTTCCCAGCAGGGCTTCCTGATTTACTCCATCAAGCCCCGCCCGGTGGCGGGCGTCGCGGCCACCCTCCTGGGCGGTCGTAAGAAGCTGAACCTGGAGAAGTTCCTCATCTTCAACCAGCAGTTCGTCACGCTCATCCGGGCCGGCCTTCCGATCCTCAAGGGCCTCGACCTGCTGGCCGAACGGCTCACCGACCCCAAGCTGGCGCCCCACATCAAGGCCGTACGCGACGAGGTGCGCAATGGCACCCTGCTCTCCGAGGCGTTCCGGCAGCGGGGCGTGTTTCCCAAAATCTACGTCACTTCGGTGATGGCCGGCGAGAAGAGCGGCAGCCTGGTGGAAGTCCTCGACCGGTTCATCATCTACCAGAAGCTGGCCCTGGCGGTACGCAAGAAGGTCACGGCCTCGCTGGTTTATCCCTGCGTGCTGGTGGCGCTGGTGATCTGCCTGATAGTCTTTCTGATCACCTACGTGGTTCCGACTTTTTCCACGCTATACAACAGCATGAACGCCACCCTGCCGGCCATGACCACCTTTCTGATCGGCGTGGGCACGTTCGCCCGCAGCTACATCCTGGCCGCGGTGGGCGCCCTGGTGGCCGGGGCCTTGCTCTTCCGCTGGTGGGCGCGAAGGGACGCGGCGCGCGAAACCGTCGACAAGTTCAAACTGAAGATTCCCACGTTTGGGGACATCTGGCTCAAATACCAGGTGGCGCAACTCTCGCGCATTCTCAGCACCCTGCTGACGGGCGGCATCCCGCTGGTCCAGGCCATGGAAACCGCCGCCGATTCGCTGAACACGCCGCTGCTGAGACGCGCCGTGGAAGCCGCCGGGAAGAGCGTGCGCGAGGGACAGCCGCTATCGGCGTCTTTGAAATCCAGCAAGATGTTTCCCGGCCTGGCCCTGGATATGATCGAGGTCGGCGAATCCACCGGCGCCCTGCCCGCCATGCTCAACAGCGTGGCGGAATTCTTCGAGGAAGACGTCAACACCCGCATGCAGGTCGCCCTCTCGCTGATAGAACCGGCGATCATGATCGTGATGGGTTCCTTCGTGGCCTTCGTTCTGATCGCCCTGTATCTGCCCATCTTTTCGCTGGCGGATTCCATTCACTAGGAGCCTATGGGAAGCGCCGAAAAAACCCGCATCATCGACCCCGCGGCGGAAGTCGAGCAGGCCCGCGCCATGGCCAGCCGCTACCGCTGCGAGTACGTGGACCTGCGCGAAGCCTCCATCGATCACGACCTGTTCCGCTCGATCCCCGTGGACCTGATGTTCCGCTACAACTTCGTCCCCATGCAGGCCTACGACGGCACCCTCGAGATCGCGCTGTCGGACCCGCGCGGGCTGACCCTCATCGACGAGCTGGCGGTGCTGCTCAACCGCAAGCTGCGCGTCAAGGTGGCCACGCTCTCGCAGATCGCCGAGCTGCTCAAGAAGACCGAGCAGTCGCAGCGCGTGCTCGAGGAAGTCACCGAGGGCTTCGCTCTCGACGTGGTGGCCGACGAAGGCGATTCCGACGAAACCCTGTCCATCGACAAGCTCACCAGCGGCGACAGCGACATCGCGCCGGTCATCAAGCTGGTGGACACCACCATTTTCAACGCGCTGGAACGCCGCGCCAGCGACATTCACATCGAATCGCGCGACCAGGAAGTGGCCATCAAGTACCGCATCGACGGCGTCCTGCACTACGCCATGCCGCCCATCGCCAAGGACTGGCAGAGCACCATCATCTCGCGCATCAAGGTGATGAGCGAGCTGGACATCGCCGAGAAGCGCGTGCCCCAGGACGGCCGTTTCCGCGTGCGCTACAAGAACCGGCTGATCGATTTCCGCGTCTCCATCATGCCCACCATCCACGGCGAGGACGCCGTGCTGCGCGTGCTGGACAAGGAATCCATGAGCGAGAAGTTCTCCAAGCTGTCGCTCGACGTGGTGGGCTTCTCCGAGGCGGACATCGTCAAGTTCCGCCGCTACATCGCCGAGCCGTACGGCATGGTGCTGGTCACCGGCCCCACCGGGTCGGGCAAGACCACCACGCTGTACGCCGCCCTCAGCGAGATCAAGAACGACGAAGACAAGATCATCACCATCGAAGACCCGGTGGAATACCAGATCAAGGGCATCACCCAGATCCCCGTGAACGAGAAGAAGGGACTGACCTTCGCGCGCGGCCTGCGCTCCATTTTGCGCCACGATCCCGACAAGATCATGGTGGGCGAAATCCGCGACCAGGAAACCGCCCAGATCGCCATCAATTCGGCCCTCACCGGCCACCTGGTATTCACCACCGTGCACGCCAACAACGTGCTCGACGTGCTGGGACGCTTCCTCAACATGGGCGTGGAAGCCTACAACTTCGTGTCGGCGCTGAACTGCATCCTGGCGCAGCGCCTGGTGAGGCTGATCTGCGAGCACTGCAAGCGGCCTGTGCGCTACCCGGATTCCATGCTGGTGGAAAGCGGCCTGAATCCCGCCGAGTGGCGCGACGTGCCGTTCCTGGAAGGCGCCGGCTGTTTCGAGTGCGGCGGCACGGGGTTCCGCGGCCGCTCCGCCATCCACGAACTGCTGGACCTCACCGACCGCATCCGCGACATGATCCTGGCGCGGCGTCCATCCTCGGAAATCAAGCGCGCCGCCAGGGAAGACGGGATGACCTTCCTGCGGGAATCGGCGGTGCTGAAAATGCGCGCCGGCGTCACCACGCTGCGGGAGATCAACAAGGTGACGTTCATCGAGGGATAAACCGTGCCGCTGACCAGGCTCAAAAATCTGCTCCGCGAACCGCCGCCCGCCACGGCTTTCGAGATCTCCGAAGCCGGAATCGCCGCGGCCACCGCCGGCCAGCGTGCCGCCATGGAGTTTCAGCCCCTGAAGAAAGGGACGCTGGAAGTTTCTCCGCTGAAGGAAAACGTGGTCGATCCGGACGATTTCTCGGCCGCGGTGCGGTCGCTGGCCGGACCGCACGCCGGGCGCAAACGCAAGGATGTCGCGCTCATCCTCCCGGATTACTCGACGCGCCTGGCGGTGCTGGATTTCGACGAGTTCCCCAGCGGCCCCGAGGAGCAGCTCGCGCTCATCCGCTTCCGCCTGAAGCGCAGCGTCCCCTTCGACGTGGAATCGGCGGCGCTGAGCTACTTTGTGCAGACCTCCGGCCACAAGCGAATCGAGGTGGTGACGGCGGTCGCGCCGCTCGAAGTCGTAGCCCGCTACGAAGCCCCATTCCGCGCCGCGGGCATGAACCCGGGACTGGTGACCACTTCCGCGCTGGCGGCCCTGGAACTGGCGCCCGAGGCGGGCCTGAGCGTGGTGGCCAAGATCTCGGGCAGCGTGCTCACCGTGCTGGTGCGCGACAAGGGACAGCTTCGCCTGGTGCGCTGCCTGGAAGTGCCCGCCAGCACGCTCAAGGATATCGCCGCCGTGCTGATTCCCACGTTCGTCTACATTGAGGACAACCTGGGGGGCCGTCCCGGCAAGCTTTTCCTGTGCGGCTTCGGAGAGGACACGGAAGAAGCCGCCGGCTACTTCGAGGACGAACTGGGGGTGGAGGTGGAGCCTTTGCGCTCGCCGCTGGGCGAGCCGGGGGAGCACAATGCCGGGCTGCTGGGATACCTGTGCAGCGTGGCCGGGAATAACTGAGTGAACCGATGAAGATACCAATCAATCTCGCCAGCCAGCCGTTCCGCCGGGACCGCGCCATGCTGGCGGCGTCGGCGGCCATCGGCGCGGCGCTGGTGCTGACGCTCGGCGGCCTGATCTATCTGTACCTGGCGGACCGCGCCGAGAGCGCCGAACTGCGCGCCGAACTCTACCAGCTCGACCGGCGGATCTCCGCATCCGCCGCCGAACAGGCGGGGCTGGAGGCGATCCTGCGCAAGCCCGAGAACTCCACCGTGCTGGAGCTAAGCGTCTTCATCAACACCCTGCTCTATCACAAGGGAATCAGTTGGAGCCGGCTGTTCAGCGATCTGGAGGAAACCATTCCCTACGACGTGAAGCTGATCTCGCTGGTGCCGTCCATCAACTCGCAGAACAAGGTGGTGCTGGACATTTCGGTGGCCGCCAAGGAACCGGTGGCCCTGCTGGAGTTCGCCAAGGCACTGGAAAAGTCGGCGGTCTTTCTCTACGTCTATCCGCACAACACGCAGCCTCCCACCCAGGCGGAGCCGTTTTACAAGGGGCGCATCACGGTGAACTATGCCCAGAAACTTTAGCCTGGCGGGCGGCCTCAATCTGCGCTTTGCGCTGAAAGATCCCCGTGTGGGGATGCGCGCCCTGATCCTGCTGTTGCTGCTGGCCAACCTGGCGATGGCGGCGCTGGCCTTCCATCCCTTCGGCGGATCGGCCGACGACCTGGCCCGGCAGAAAGCCGCCAAGCAGGCCCAGCTTGCCGCCCTGACCGCGCGCGCCCGCAATACCCGCCAACTGGTCGACAAGGTGGAAGTGGCGCGCCAGGCCGTCGACGGGTTCCTGAACAAGTACTTCATGGACCGCGCCACCACCACCTCCGATATCTGGAGCGAGCTGGATCGCATCGCCACCGACAGCGGGGTCGATCTGCAACAGACCAGCTCCCAGTTCGAGGAGATCGAAGGCAGCGACACCATGAGTATGATGGTCATGCAGGTGGGTTGCGACGGCAGCTACCAGAGCCTGACGAAATTCGTGAGCCTGCTGGATAAGTCGCCGCGCTTCCTGATCATCGAGAACCTCCACGCCGCGCCCGTGCAGAACGGGCAGAAGCTGAACGTGACCTTCAAGATCGACACCTTCGTCATAGACCGGGAGGGCGCCGACTCGTGAAGCTGGGGACTGAGAACAGGAAGCAGGTCGCCATCCTCGTCCTGCTGGGCGCGGGCGCCGCGTATGGCGTTTACAGCAGCCTTCTGTCCGGCCCGTCCTCCGCGCCTTCGCAGGCCCCCGAGCGGCTGCCCAGGCGCGCCGCCGCCGCGGTCCCTTCCAGCCCTGCGCCCGAATCGGAAGCCCAGCCCGCCGGGCCGCCGCGCGCTCCGTCCGTTGCCGGCCGGAGCGACGAGTTCAAACCCAAGCTGCGCTCCAAACGCCCCGAGGAGCGCATCGATCCGACCCGCGTGGACCCCACTTTGCGCCTGGACCTGCTGGCCAGGCTGCAGGAAGCGCCCGCCCCCGCTGGCGTCCACAACCTGTTCCAGATCGCTCCTCCGCCGCCGCCCAAGGTGGATCCTCCCAAGGGTCCGGAGCCGGTGGTGGTGGCCGCCGGACCCCACTGGGGCCCTCGCCCGCTTCCGCCGCCGCCCGGTCCTCCACCGCCCCCGCTGCCCAAACAGGCGGTTCCCATCAACGTGAAGTACTACGGGTGGGCCGCGCCCAGCGGTAGCGGGCGCAAGCGGGCGTTCTTCCTGGATGGCGACGATGTGATCGTCAAGTCGGAAGGCGAGACCATTAAGGGACACTACCGGGTGGTGCGCATCGGCCCCACCTCGGTGGTAGTGGAAGACACCAACGACAAACTCCAGCAGACCCTGACCAAGGTGGAGGACGCTTCGGCATGATACGGCGGACGCGTAAGACGCGGCGGGAGCGGGAAGGCGGCTTCGCCCTGCTGCTGGTGTTTGTGATGGCGGCCGTGCTGGCCATCACGCTCTACATGGAGATTCCGCGCCTGGCCTTCGAGGCGCAGCGGCAGAAGGAGCAGATGCTGGTGGAGCGCGGCCAGCAGTACCAGATCGCCATCCGCCGCTACATGCAGAGGGGTCTGAGACAGGGTGTGAACCAGGTGGTCGGGCCGCCCTGGCCCACCAAAATCGAAGATCTCGAGGACACCAACGGCCGCCGCTTCCTGCGCAAGCGCTACCTCGATCCCATGACCGGCAAGGACGAGTGGCGCATCATCCACATCAATAACGGCGTCCTCACCGACTCCATCAACAACAAGCCCAAGCAGGGCGACCAGCAGGACGAGGGCTTGCGGGCGGGAGGCATTGCCGAGTTCGCCGGCATCGGCCAGATTGGCGCCGGTTCGTCCGGGCCCATCTCCGCAGCCACCCGCAGGCGCACCAGCGACGGCGCCGGATCGGGCGGCGGCATCGGCCCGAGCGATCCCAGCCTGCCAGGCAATGCGGGGAATTCCGGGACCGCTCCCGGGGCTCCAACCGATGCGGGGGCTTCCGGCGCAAGCGGCGGTTCGCAGCCGGGCGCGCCCTCGCCACTTCCCGGCCAGCCGCCGCCAGGCGCGGGTCCATCGGGCGGCGGCAACTGGGGCGCGGCCGGCTCTCCCGGTCCCGCCACGCCTCCCACCGGCCAGCCGTCGTATCCCGGACAGGTCGGATTCCCGGTGAATTCCAATAACCCCGGCGGCTCGCCCTATCCGGCGGGGCCGGGCAGCAACGGCAACCCGCCGTTCTTCCCGCAACCGGGCGGCGCTCCCGGCGGACCGCTCAGCCCCCAGCAGTTGATCGGCAACATCCTGACGCAGCCCCGCCCGGGCGGCATGCCGCAGGTGACTTCTACCGGGAACGGCACCACCATCGGCGGCGGCATGGCCGGGGTCGCGAGCAAGCTGGATGCCGACGCCATCATGGTGTGCGGCGACCACACCAACTACGCCGAATGGGAATTCGTCTTCGATCCATCCAAGTGGAGAGGGCCGGCCGATCCCAGGAAAGCGCTCGTGGGCACGCCTGTGGGGGGCAGCCAGAATTCGCCTTCCGGTTCCGCCGGCCAGGGATCCAATATGCCCCAGTCCACGCAGCCCGGTGGGGGTGGCCCGGGTGGTTTCAGTGGCGGCGGCCAGAGCCCGACTGGTCCGGGACAGAGTCCTGGACAGGGTCCGGGACAAGGCCAGGGCCAGCCCGGGGGTTCGCAAGGCAACCTGGGCGCGATCTGCGGCATGGAAGCGCGTCCCGGCATTCCATAGTAGGGCCTGGCATCCGCCTGTTATCCTGAGGTTTGGGGGACAATTCTACCAAACACGTAGTGGTGGCCATCGATGGCCCGGCGGGAGCCGGTAAAAGCGCCATCGCCCGGCGCCTGGCCAAGCGCCTGGGGTTCACTTACATCGATACCGGCGCCATGTACCGCGCCGTGGCTCTCTGGGCGCTGCGCCAGGGCGTGCCACTCACCGACATTCACCGTCTCGAGCAACTCGCCCTGGCCGCCGAAATCTCGCTCGAGCCCGGCCGCATCCGGCTCAACGGGGAAGACGTCTCCGAAGCCATCCGCACCCAGGAAGCCGCCAACGGAGCCTCCCAGGTATCGACCATCCACGGAGTGCGCCAGGCCATGGTGGTCAAGCAGCGGGCCATCGGCCAACGCACCAGCGTGGTGATGGAAGGCCGCGACATCGGCACGGTGGTGTTCCCCGGCGCCGAGGTCAAGATCTTCCTGGACGCCGACCCCGGGGAGCGCATCCGCCGGCGTCTCCACGACATTCGCCTGGCTGGCGGCGCCATCTCCGAAGTCCAACTGGCGGCGCAGATCGCCGAGCGCGACCAGCGGGACCGCACCCGCGCCGACGCGCCCCTCATGCAGGCGCCCGACGCCGTTTACTTCGATTCCACCGCCCTCACGCTGGACGAGGTGGAGGAAGCCATCCTGCGCATCGTGCGCGAGCGCATCACCAACGGAAAGGACTTCAGTTGAGAGATCTGCTGATCATGAAATTCGGCGGGACCAGCGTGGGCTCCGCCGATCGCATGCGGGTGGCGGCCGGCCTGGCGGCCGCCGAGGGCCGCAAGCGCCCGGCGGTTATCGTGGCTTCGGCCATGTCCAAGGTCACCGACCTGCTGCTCGACACCATGCGCCATGCCGAAGCCGGGAACCGGTCGACCATGGATGCCGCCATCGCCGCCCTGCGCTCGCGCCACGAGGAAGCCTGCCGCGAGTTGCTTCCCGCCTCCGCGCAGGCCGCAACCCTGGCCCGCATCCGGGAACTCATCGGCGATTTCGAACGCATCGTCAACGGCATGGCCATGCTGGGCGACCGGCCCCCGCGCTCGGTGGACGAAGCCGTGGCCGTGGGCGAGCGCCTGGCGGTTCTGCTGCTGGCCGCATGCCTGAATGCCGAAGGCACTCCCGCCGCCGCCGTCAACGCCTGGGACGTGGTGGTCACCGACGCGCTCTTCGGCAACGCCGCTCCGTTGATGGAGCCCACCCGCGAAAAGGCGCGCGCGGTGCTGCTGCCGCTGCTCGCCCAGGGCAAGCTCCCCGTGATCACCGGTTTCAACGGCGCGACCGCCGATGGCCGGCCGACCACCCTGGGGCGCGGCGGATCGGACTTCTCGGCCTCCATCGTGGCCGCCGCCCTGGATGCTTCCGAACTGTGGATCTGGACCGATGTGGACGGCATTATGAGCGCCGATCCGCGTCTCGTCCCGGACGCCGAGGTGCTGGAGGAAGTCACCTACGCGGAAGCCGCGGAACTGGCCTACAACGGCGCCAAGGTGCTGCATCCCAGGACGCTGGCGCCGCTGGCGGAACGGAAGATCCCGGTCTGGAGCAAGAACAGTTTCGCTCCCGAGAAACCGGGCACGCGGATTGTCCCCGCCATTTCCGAGAAAGCCGCCCGCGGAGTGCGCGCCGTGACCTCCATGGCCAACGTGGCGCTGATCTCCGTGGAGCCTTCCTCGCCGGAGTTGAGCGGCGTGCAGGTGATGGCGCGCTCGCTCGATGCCATCGCCCGCGCCGACGTGGAAGTGCTGGTGGTTTCGAGCTCCAGCTACCGCCAGAGCTTCTGTTTCCTGGTGCGCGGCGAGGAACTGGGACGGACCATCCAGGCCATGGAATCGGCCCTCGCCCTGGAGCTGGCTCACGGCTACGTAAACCCCATCGAGGTGGACCGCAACGTGGGGCTGCTGGCGGCGGTGGGCGAAGGCATGCACGGCAAGCCGGGCACGGCGGGCCGCATCTTCTCTGCGATTTCGCGCGTGCAGGTGAACATCATCGCCATTTCGCAGGGTTCGAGCGAAATCACCATCGCGGTGGTGGTGCGGCGGGACGGCCTGGAGAAGGCCGTGCGCGCGGTGCACGCCGAGTGCGGTCTGGGCGTGCGGCCTCCCGTGCCGGTATTCCGGAAACTGCCGCGCAAGCGGCCCAACCGGGGCGAGCCGCCCGAATCGGCGTAATCGCCGGCCGGCGCGGCGCGCGGTCGAACGGCCCACAGGAAAGCCGCGCCGCGATTCCGCTATACTGTAAGTTCCCTTTATCTATCACAGGAGTTCTCTGAGAAATGTTCGATCTGTTTCGCAGCCGGGAAAAGTCGGTGCGCATCGTGTTGGGCGGCGTCCTGCTGATGGTGGCGGCGTCGATGCTGTTATACCTGGTTCCCAACTATAACACCGGGATGAGCGGTCCGGAAGGCGTCGTAGCCGAAGTGGCCGGTCACGATATCACCGTCGCCGACGTCCGGCAGGTGATCGAGAAGACCCTCAAGGGCCGGCAGTTGCCGCCGGAGGTTCTGCCCAACTACATCCCCCGGATGGTGGATCAGATGATCTCCGATCGCGCCCTCGAGTACGCCGCCGGGAAGCTCGGGTTCGAGGTCACCGATCAGGACGTGGCCAACAACCTCCGCCAGTACCTGCCCCCCGAGTTGTTTCCCAACGGCAAGTTCGCGGGCAAGGAAGCCTACGCCATGTTCCTGGCGCAGCAGAACCTGACCATGGGCGAATTCGAAAGCGATTTGCGGCGGCAGATCCTGATTCACCGCCTGATCGACGTCGCCATAGAAGGCTCCGTGGTTTCCGACCTGGAGATCCAACGGACCTTTGAGGCGCGCAACGAAAAGATCAGGATGCAGTACGTGAAGCTGGTGGCCGACAAGTACAAGAAGGAATCGGAGCCCAGCGTCGAGGATATGAAGGCGTACTTCAATCTTCGCCCCAAGGATTTTCAAGTCCCGCCCCAGCGCAACCTGGCGATTCTGTATCAGGATCCGGCCAAGGTGGAAGAGTCCCTGACCCCCACCGACAACGATCTCCTAACCCTCTACAAGCAGAACCCGGAGCAGTTCCGCGTGGCTGAGCGGGTCAAAGTGCGCCACATTCTGCTCAAGACCCAGGGCAAGCCGGCGTCGGAAGAGCCCAAAATCAAGGCCCAGGCCGACGACATTCTGCGTCAGGTGAAGGCCGGCGCCAAGTTCGCCGACCTCGTGGAGAAGTACTCCGAGGATCCCGGCAGCAAGGCCAACGCTCCCGGCCGGGAGCCCGGATTGGGGCCCGGCGAATACTGGGTCGAGCAGAACGGCCAGATGGTCAAGGAGTTCACGGACGCCGCCTTCACCCTGAAGCCCGGCCAGAGCGACGTGATCAAAACTACCTACGGCTATCACGTCTTCCAGGTGATGGAGCACCAGGACGCCCGCATCAAGCCCTTCGAGGAAGTCAAGGCCGACCTGACGAAGCAATGGAAGACCCAGCACGCCACCGCGATCGAGCAGGCCGCTTCCGACAAGGCTGAGACGGAACTGCGGGCCAATCCCTCCCATCCCGAGGACGTGGCGAAGAAGCTGGACATGGAACTGATTTCGGTCGCCAACTTCGTCGATGGCCAGCCGGTTCCCGTGATCGGCGTCAACCCGGATTTCGAACGCTCGGTTGAGGGCCTGAATCTGAACGAAGTGTCGCAAGCGGTTTCGCTGGCGGGAAACAAGCTGGTGGTGGCCGTGGTCACCGCCGTGATTCCGGCGCGCCAGCAGACCTTCGACGAAGCCGAGCCGGGGTTGCACGACCGGATGCTGCAAGCCCGCCTCACAACCGCTCTGCCGAGACACGCCCAGGAACTCTACGAGAAGGCCAAGGCGATGAACGGCGATCTGGAAGGCGCGGCCAAATCGTTGGGCCTGGAGGTGAAGACCTCCGAAGAGTTCTCGCGCTCGGGCACCATCAAAGACCTCGACACCGCCACCTACTTCGAGAAGCTTTTCCTCCTTCCCGACGGCACCGTCTACAACCCCATTCCCCTGGCCGGGAGCACCGTGGTGGCCAAGGTGATCGCCCACGTTTCAGCCGACCCGTCGGAACTGGCGTCCCAACGCGCCACGCTTCGGGACGATATCAAGAGCAAGAAGGCCCGCGACCGCAACGAGCTTTTCGAAGCCGGAGTGGTGAGCGATCTGGAGCGCCGGAAAATCATCAAGAGGCACAAGGACGTGATCGACCGCCTGGTGGCTGCCTACGCCAGCAAGGGATGATCCGCGGCCCGTTATCTCGCACAGGAGTTCTCTGAAGAATGCCCGATCTGTTTCGCGGCCGGGGAAAGCTGGTGCTCATCGTCCTGGCCATCGTCCTGGGCATTGTTTTGGTCGGCGTCCTGCTCGTGTCGTTGTCGATGCTGATGTACCTGGTTCCCAGCTATAACCCCGGGACGAGCGGCGCGGGGAGCATTGTGGCCGAGGTGGCCGGTCACTACATCAACACCTCCGACGTCAAGCAGTTGATCGAGCAAACGCTCAAAGGCCGGCAGTTGCCGCCCGAGGTTCTGCCCCAGTACATCCCCAAACTGGTGGATGCCATGATCGCCGACCGCGCGCTGGAGTACCAGGCCGGAAAGCTGGGGATACGGGTCACCGATCGTGACGTGGCCGCGGCCACCCGCGAGTTGTTGCCCGAGTCGTTTCCCGACGGCAGGTTCGCGGGCAAGGAAGCCTACGCCGCGCTGCTGGCCGAGCGCAACATGACCATCTCCCAGTTCGAGACCGAGGTGCGGCGGATGATCCTGATTCACCGCCTGAAAGACCCCGCCATAGAAGGCCCCTTCGTCTCCGAGCCGGAGATTCAACGAGCCTACCAAGAGCGCAACGAGAAGATCAAGCTTCAGTTTGTGAAACTGGTTGCGGACAGATACAGGAAGGAACTGGAGCCCGGTATGGGCGAGATGAAGGCCTACTTCGCTCTTCACTCGTTGGATTTCCAGTTTCCTCCCCAGCGCAGCTTGGCGATCTTGTGTCTCGATCCGGCCACCCTCGAGCAGTCGCTGGCGCCCACCGAGGGCGATCTCCAGGCTTTCTACCAACAGAATGCCGGACAGTTCCGCGTGGGTGAGCGGGTCAGAGTGCGGCACATTCTGCTGAAGACCCAGGGCAAGCCGGCCTCCGAAGAGCACGGAATCAAGGCCCAGGCCGGCGACATCCTGCGTCAACTGAAGAGCGGCGCCCGGTTTGCCGATCTGGTCGAGAAGTACTCCGAGGATCCCGGCAGCCAGGCCAACGCTCCCGGCCGGGAGCCAGGCTTGGGGCCCGGCGAATACTGGGTCGAGCGGAACCACCAGATGGTCCCGGAGTTCGAGAACGCGGCGTTCACCCTGAAGCCCGGCCAGAGCGACGTGATCAAGACTGCCTTCGGCTATCACGTCTTCCAGGTGGTCGAACGCCAGGACGCGCGCATGCGGCCGTTCGAAGAGGTTAAGGCGGACCTGGCGAGGCAGTGGAAGACGCAGCGGGCCTCCATGATCGAGCAGGCCGCTGCCGCCAAGGCCGAGGCGGAGTTGCGGGCCGATCCCACCCATCCGGAGAAAGTGGCGGCCGGGCTGAACATGCAACTGGTTCGCGTCAACAACTACACCGCCGGCCAGCCGGTTCCCGAGATCGGCATCAATCCGGAATTCCAAAGCTCGGTTGAAAACCTGAAACTGAACGAGGTCTCGCCACCGGTCGCGCTCCCCAACAACAGGCTGGCTTTGGCCGTCGTCAGCGCAGTGATCCCGGCCCGCCAGAAGACTTTTGAAGAGGCCGAGCCGGAGTTGCGCGGTCGGATGCTGGAGGCCCGCCTGGCGGCCGCGCTCACCAGGCATGCCCAGGAGCTCTACGACAAGGCCAGGGCGATGAACGGCGATCTCGCCGCCGCCGCCGGATCGATGGGCCTGGCAGCAATGACTTCCGAAGAGTTCTCGCGCTCGGGCATCCTGAAAGACCTCGACAACGCCACCTACTTCAAGGATGGCTTCACGCTTCCCGATGGCGCCGTGTTCGGCCCGATTGCGCTGGCCTCCGGCGCCGTGGTGCCCAAGGTGATCGCCCACATTCCAGCGGACCAGTCGGGGCTGGCGGCCCAGCGCGATTCGATTCGGGACGAGCTTTTCGAATCCCGCGTGGTGGCCGATCTGGAGCGCAAGGGAACCATCAAGAGGCATAAGGACGCGATAGACCGCCTGGTGGCGGCCTACGCCGTCAAGGAATGATTCACAACCTGCTCGACTTTTACCGGACGCTCACCACTCCGGACCGCCTCATTCATCTGCTGAGCACCCTGCTTACGGGGTGGCTCGGATACGCCGTGTTGTTCGGCGTGGTCTTCTCCGAAACCGGCCTGCTGGTGGGTTTCTTCCTGCCGGGAGATTCCTTCCTGTTCACCGTGGGAGTGGTGGCCGGCGCCGGTTCCCTGAACATCGTGGCGGTCAACCTGCTTCTGATGTCCGCGGCCATGCTGGGCGATTCCACCGGATACCTGCTGGGCCGAAGAACCGGACCGCGCATTTTCAGCCGTCCCGATTCGCGCCTCTTCAAGCAGGCCTACGTGCGGCGCACCCACGCGTACTACGAACGCTACGGCGGCAAGACCGTGGCCATCGCGCGCTTTGTGCCCATCGTGCGCACATTCTCCTCTTTCATGGCGGGCGTGGCGGAGATGCCCTACCGGCGTTTCCTGCCCTACAGCGTGTGCGGCGGAGCCGGCTGGGTTTTCCTGTGCACCATGCTGGGCTACGGTCTGGGCAGCGTCCCGCTGGTGAAGCAGAACTTCGACAAGGCCATTCTGCTGGTCATCTTCATCTCGCTGATCCCCGTGTTCATCGAGGCTTACAAAGCGCGCCGCGGGCATTGAAGGCAGCCGGCCGGCGAGCCCGCTACGGCTCGAAGCCCATGTCGTGCGCCACCAGGAAATCCACCGGGGGCGCGGCCACTCCCAGTTGCCGCAGGAGGGTCGAGACCTGGCCGCGGTGGGTCGCCTGGTGGATCAGCAGGTGCATCATGGTGCGCCACAGCGGGTAAGTCCAGCGCTCGCCCTGGAAGTTCACGTAAGTCAGGGGCAGCGCCAGGGCTTCTTCGGTCACTCCCGACAAGTACCCGCGCACGTCGCGCTCCACCAGGCGCCAGCGCTCCACGATGGCGTCCAACGTGGGCAACTCCCCATCCAGCGAGCCGGCCTGCGGCGAGCGGCCTTCCCATCGCCCCAGCCACAGCCACTCCGCCCAGACCAGGTGCGCCAGCGTTTCCCGCAGGGACGGAAAGCTGTTGCCCATGGGCCGCGCGAAATCGCCGCCGCTGAGCGAGCCGCAAGCCGCCAGTTGCCGGTCGCGAGCCCAGTAGTTGTAGTCGAACAGTTCGTGCAAAGCCTTCAGTGGAATCATGGTCCCTCCGCGCGGCCGAGCTTGCCCGCCGCGAACAGGCGCTGGTCCACGCGCCCCAGGCGCGCTTCCACCGCCGGAGGCAGCAGGGGCGTATGGGCGATCTCGCACAGGTACTCCGGCACCATCCACACGTCTTCCTCCGCCGTCATCCAGTTCCGGTCGTCGAACCGCCGCAGGTTCACCGGCCGCGAATAGCGCCGCAGGGTCTTCTCCCGGCGCAGGTTGTAGTAGTGCTCGAAGTACGACATCGCCAGTTCCCGCAGCGAGCGGTACACCGGTTCGCGATACCGCAGCCCCGAGTAGTTCGACTTGGCGACCGCGCCCCAGTGGCCGCGCGAGCGGAAAACGGCCAGCACGTGATCGTCGTCGCGCACCGCCTCCAGATCCAGCAGCAGGGGCGGATGGCCCAGCACGCGGAGCGCGGCGGCGCCGAACAGTGCGCCCTCCATGCAGTGCGCGGTGCGGTCGCGCAACACCCGCCGCGGCGAGCGGCAGGTCGGGCCATCCAGCTCCCGGTTGTACGCCAGGTCGCAATCCAGGAAGCGCTGGATACCGGCCGGCGTCCGCAGCCGCTGGAAGACACGGAGTTCCGCGGGAGTGAAGCCGTTTCTCATCCTGGTCCAGCTTAATACACGGCGGTTTCCCGCCGCTCGGCTATAATGAGGGCCGTGAGACCATTGATGGGACTGGCCCGTGAGCGGAGCCACACCCGGTTGAAGCTCGCCTTCAAGGCCATTCTCCACGCCGTGTTCCTGGTGCTGGCATTCCCGTCCGCCGCCTTGTCCGGGTTCGGCCGCTGGCGCCCGGTCTACACCATCTTCGCCCACGGCTACTCGCTGGCGCCGGGCGTGATCGGCGATTACTTCCGCATCGCCTTTTATCAATGCACGCTGGCCAAATGCTCGTGGCTCAGCCGGGTTTCCTTTGGGAGCTTCTTTGCGCACCCCGAAGCCCGGTTGGGCGCCGGCGTTTACATCGGCAGCTATTGCGTGCTCGGCATGGCCATCGTCGGCGATTTCACGCAGATCGCCTCGGGCGTGCAGATTCTGAGCGGCAGCCGGCAGCACGCGAGGGATGGCGCGGGGCGGATCTCCAGCTCCGTGAAAGGCCAGTTCGTGCCCGTCACCATCGGCCCGGATTGTTGGATCGGGGCGGCGGCGATCGTCATGGCCGACGTGGGCGCTGGCTCGACCATCGGGGCCGGATCGGTGGTGACCAAGCCGATTCCGCCCAATTCCGTGGCCGTAGGCAACCCCGCCCGGGTGATCGGGCCCGCGCGGTCCGGCGCGGCCGAAACGCCGGCTTCCTGAGGCCTATCGCTTCCCGGCGTCCTTCCCCGGCAATCCCGGCGGGCTATCGTGGGTGCGCTGTCGATACCGCCCTTTCAGACTGGCCGCCAGCGACACCGCCGCGTCGCCGAACTTGTCGCGCATTTTGTCGGCCGCCGCGGTGGCCTGCACCCAGCGGTCGTGCCGCTCCTGGTCGAGCAGCCCCAGTTGCCCGCCGGCCTCGTCCCATCCCGAGGCGTGCACGCCCAGCAATCGCACCATCTGGCCGGCCTTCCAGTTCCGCCGGAACAGCTCGCGGATTTCGGTGAACAGCTCGGTGTCCAGTTGCGTGGCGCGCGCCATGGTTCGCGCCCGCGTGATGGTGGTGAAGTCCTTGTAGCGCAGCTTGAGCTGGATGGTCCGCGCCTCCAGGCCGTGCTCGCGCAGCCGCCGCCCCACCTGCTCGCTCAGGCGCGCCAGGGTGGCTTCCAGCTTCGAGGAGTCGGCGGTGTCTTCCATGAAGGTGTGCTCGTGGCTGATGGATTTCGGCCCGCCGCCCTCGCCGATTTCGCTGTCGTACCAGCCGCCCGCGTCCAGCCCCTGCGATTTGCCCGCCAGCGCCAGCCCCCACTTGCCGAACCTGGCAGCCAGAAACGCTTCGTCCAGCCGCGCCAGGTCGCCCACCTTGCGGATGCCCAGCGAGTGCAGATGCTTCTCCGTCACCTTGCCGACGCCGGGCACCTTGCGCACGTCGAGCGGCGCCAGGAACGCCGCCTCGCATCCCGGCATCACCCACAGCACGCCGTTGGGCTTGGCCTGATCGGACGAGATCTTGGCGACCAGCCGCGAGGTGGCGATGCCCGTCGAGCAGTTCAACCCGGTCGCCGATTTCATGCGCTCATGCAGCATGTGCGCCGCGCGCAGGGGCGGCCCGTGCAGCCGCTCGGTGCCGGTCATGTCCAGGTAGGCTTCGTCGATGGAGGCCATTTCGACCAGCGGCGAAAACTCGCACAGCACGCTGTGGACGCGGTGCGAGTAATCCAGGTACCGGTCGTGGCGGCCCTCCAGGAAAATGGCCTGCGGGCAAAGCTGGTACGCCGTGCGCAGCGGCATGGCGGAATGGACGCCGAACCTGCGGGCCGCGTAGGAAGCCGCCGAGACCACCCCGCGCTCGTCCGGCCGCCCGCCCACCACCACCGGCTTGCCGCGCAGCGAGGGATCGAACAGCTCTTCCACGGAGACGAAGAAGGCGTCCATATCGACGTGGAAGTAGGTGCGCACACTTTATCGTAAACCCCGTTTCGCGCGCCGATGGAGATTCCTCCCCTACTCGGGCCGCTTTGGCCCACGCCAGACAGGCACAATCCCGGCAGCATCGTGGGCCGGCGAGGTAGAACCGCCTCCGCTGGCGGCCGGTTTGTATGGGCCGAGATCCTCAGGCGGCAACTCTACGATGAATGGCTCGCCGTCGATGTGCCATACGTCGAGTCGTGCATCGCTGGCGAACCTCTCGAGGCCGGCGGCGCTCTCGACGATGGCCATGGGGCCGGATCCGGTGTTCTCGTATGAAACCGAAATCACAACTCTTAGTTTTCCCCCGAACCGCAATACCATCCCCGGCTCCAGGTCCACCGCGGCAATGGGAGAGTCGACGACGTGGTATTGCCGAACCAGTGCTTCAAGACTCAGGTGCTCTTGCCCCGCCATGTTGTCAGCGTAGAAGAACCAGGCATCGGTGGCAAGCGGTCCGGGTCTTGCCGAGGAACGTGAATCCGGCCGTCAGAACCGCGCCGCCACGGCGGGCTCCCCAGCCGGACCGTGCCCCGTCACGCTGCGCATCGTCCACAAAAGCTCATCGATGCGCAGCGGCTTGGCCAGGTAGCCGTCCATGCCCGAGTCCAGGCAGGCCGTGCGGTCGGAGGGCAGCGCATTGGCGGTCAGCGCGACGACGGGCACGCGCGGCGCCGCGTTTTCCAGCTCCCACCGGCGTATGGAGCGGGTCGCCTCCAGGCCGTCTACCTCGGGCATCTGCATGTCCATCAGAACCAGGTTGAAGGGCTCGGCGCGAAAGGCGTCGAAGGCCTCGCGGCCGTCGTGGGCGACGCACACCGAGTGCCCCTGGCGGCGCAGGATCGCCTCCACCAGGCGGCAGTTGACCGGGTTGTCCTCGGCCACCAGCACGCGCAGCCGTGGCAGGCTCTCCCGGGCGGCGGCGTTCGGGCAGGATTCCCGGACCGGCATTTCGGCCGGCGGCAGCCGCAGCGCGAAGTAGAACCGGCTCCCCGCGCCAGGCCTGCTCTCCACCTGCAATTCGCCGCCCATGAGTTTCACCAGCCGCGCCGAGATCGTAAGACCCAGCCCGGTGCCGCCGAATTTGCGCGTGGTGGCGCCGTCGGCCTGCGAAAACGGATCGAAGATCTCGCGCTGTTTTTCGGGCGCGATGCCGATGCCGGTATCGCTCACCTCGAACTGAAGAAGCGCGGGATCGCCTTCCGATGGACTGGCATCCACCGAAACCACGCCGTGAGACGTGAACTTCAGGGCGTTCCCGGTCAGATTGAACAGCACCTGCCGGAGGCGGCCCGCATCGCCCATCACAACCTCCGGAACCTGGTTGACGCCGGAGACCGACAGGCTGATTCCCTTCTCGGAAGCCTTCAGGCGAAACGTGCCGGCGACCTCGCGCAGCACCTCGCGCAGGCGGAACGGAACTGCCTCCACCTGCATTTTGCCGGCTTCCATTTTGGAAATATCGAGAATGTCGCTGAGCAGCCGCAGCAACGCCTGGCTGGAGGTGTAGGCGTCGCGCAGGAACTCGCCCTGTTCGGGCGTAAGCGGCGAAGCGAGCACCAGTTGCAGCATGCCCATCATGCCGTTGAGCGGGGTGCGGATCTCGTGGCTCATGTTGGCCAGGAATTCGCCCTTGGCGCGGCCGGCGGCTTCGGCCCGGGCGTGTTCCTCGTGCCCCAGCCAGTAGCTGCGGTTGAGCGTGTCGATCTGCACCCAGCAAAACGCCAGCATGGTGAAGCACATGACGGCCACATGCCGGGCGTGCGGATCGGCCACGAACAGCGAGGTGGCGATGGCGGGCCCGAGCAGCGCCAGGGTCAGCGCGCGCGCCAGAACGTGATCCGCGAAGAAGGCCACCACGTAGGCGCAGCACACCGAGACGGTGATGAGCATGACCAGCAGGCTGACCCAACCCTGGTAATGGTAGAACACGATGGTCGCGGTGAACACCAGGCCCCAGTTGAGACCCATGCCGACCGCCAGCGCGAAATGCCAGGGCCGCCAATGCGGGCCCTGGCGTCCGGCGAGCCGCTGCGCACACAGGTGCAGCCGGGCGGTTATGGTCGCCAGCCCCGCCACCGCGCTGGCATAGAAGACCGCCGGGTGTTCCGTGGGGAAGGTGGTGGTCGCGAACAGCAATACCCAGCAGGCCGGGAACAGGTACAGCCCGGGGCGCGCCCGCCGGGCCAGATCGCGCTCCTGCTTGTCTACGTAGAGCGGGTTCGCACGCAGCACGCACACCTGCTCCTGCCGCGATTGCGGGCGGCTGGCCATATAGACCTCATATCGGCCGCCGGCGCCTATAGGTTGAATCGGGCGCCCGCAGCCCATGGACCGCCCGCCGGTTCCCCCAAGCTCTCAGTCTGACCGCGGCCGCCCGGTCCCCGCCTACAACTGCTCCAGGTCGCGGCGGGCGTGGTCGAAGATGTCGCGCAGGCGGTCTTCCTTCTCCCGGTTCCCCCGCACCCGCGCGGCGGCTTTCCACGCCACCCGGCCCAGGTCCATCAACGGCCGCATCATGGGGATCACTTCGGGGCTCATACCTCTCCCGAATTCCTCCCACTGCTCGGCCCGCTCCCAGATGCGCCGGACGCCTTCCGGGTCCTTTTCCAACTCGCGTATGCCGGCCTCGGTGAGGTGGAAGGCGCGTTTGCCGCCCACCATGTCGGAGGCGATCAGTTCCTCGTCCTCGAGTTGCTGGAGGGTTGGATACACGCTGCCGGCGCTGGCGCGGTAAATCCCGCCCGAGCGCTCAGCCAGCTCTTTCATCAATTGGTAACCGTGCTTGGGTCCTTCGCTTAACAGCGAGAGGATCGCCAGACGGACTTCGCCGGATTCAAAGAAGCGGGACCTTCCACCGAAGGTCATTGACGCCCAGGTCCAGAAACTGCCCTGGGACGACAGGTTTTCGTGTCGCATGATATATCGTATGATATATCAAATGCTATATCGAGCGCAAGTGGGTAGGCGTCAGCCCTCCGGCCGCGGAACATCTCGCCACCCCGCAGTGTCCAATCCTCAATGAAGCTGTTCTGCCGATACCGCATTCTTCTGCCCGCCGGACACACCGCCATCGACCTGCTCCTTCTGGTCGCCTGGATCTGGCATGCGGTGGTGGTGCTGAACCCGCCGAAGGCCTGGTCGCGCCCGCCGGGAAACGCCCTGGCCGCCTACGCCGAGGAAGAATCGATCGGTTGGACGCCTGCCACCACCTGGACCGAACACCAACCCCGGTTTGAGCTCATCCGGACCGGAACCCTCCCCGCCGGCATCGTCTCCACTTCCGTCCGGCCGGAAGCCGGATGGCAGACCCGCCACCGCCTGTGGGATCCCTGGTGGATTCTGGTCCACGAAGCCGTGGCCATCCCGTTCTGGTTCCTGATCGGCGCATGGCTCGACACCGGCCGTTCCCGCCTCGGCCAAACCATGCAGGCTTACCTCGCGGGCCGCGTGGCGCTGGCGCTGCTCGCCATGGCGGGGAGCGGCATCGGGTGGAAGGCGCAGGTCCTGTTCTGGCTGGGCCTGGCTGCCTACGGCGGCCTGTGGGCATGGCGCTGGCTGCTTCGCACCGCCCGCATGGGTCTTGCGGCGAGCGCTCAGCGCTAGCCCGACCCTACTGCGGGTTGGGGGCGGCGGCGCGCGGCTTGCGGCCCAAAAGATAGATTCCGGGAAGTCCCCAGACCAGCACCAGGACGTAGTTTGTGGCTTGCGCCACCAGGCTGTAGGCCAGCGCGCCATCCCGTGGGACGCCGAACGGGGTGAGGATGGAGACGGCCGCAAACTGCCACACCCCCACGTAGCCTGGCGTGGAGGGCAGCGCGCTGCCCAGGCCCATGCCCGCCAGCACAAGCACTGCGGCGGGGAAGCTGACGTGCAGACCAAGGGCATGCGCCCCGGCCATGGTGCCCACCGCGTCCGTCAGCCAGCACGCCACGGTCAAAGCCGAGAATCCGCTCAACCGGCCCCAATCGTGGAAGGCGCCGACCCCCAGCAGGACCTGCCCGGCCAGTCCCAGCAGGCGGGCGCGCAGGAAATCCGGCAGGGGGATGCGCTTCAGGAATGATTCCAGCCAGCCGCCGCAGTGCGGCAGGATGATGACCAGCCCGATGCCGGCCGCGGCGGCGATGGTCATGCCGCCCGAAACGTCCTGCATCCAGGCGGGTTTGGGCCTTACGCCCAACAGCGCGATGGCGCTCGCCAGCACCAGCGCGATCGCGTCCATCATGCGCTCGCTCAGGGCGGTGGTGAGCGCGTAGGTCTTGCTGAGGCCGCTTTGTCTGCCGATCAGAACGCTGCGGACCACTTCGCCGGCGCGGGCCGGAAGAAAACAGTTGCCCAGGTAGCCGGCCATGTTGGCCCAGAAAACCGTGGCGACGCCCAGGCGGCCTTCGGCGTTGAGGAGGATGCGCCAGCGCATCGCGCGCACGAAGAACGAAAAGCAGGCCAGCGCCAGGCCCGCCGCGATGAATCGCAAATCGGCGTGGGCGATGATGTTCCCGACGCGGCCCCAGTCGACCCCCCGCAGAGCCCCGTACAACAGTACGCCGGAGACCAGGATGGAGACGGTCCAGTACAGCACGCGCCGGACGGCGGCGCGGCTCACCGGGACAAAACCGTTTCCCCCGCCAGGCGGTCTTGGATCCCCATCCACGGGCAGGCTTTGAACGTCACAATTCAGCTTCGGGGGATCCCGCGGGCGATGTCAAGCTCTCGATCCATATCCCTCACCGTCCCGATGTTCGTGTATGGCTCGCCGGCCCGCGCCGCGCCTGTTCCGCCGGGCTCTTCACGGCATGATGATATGATTGCGTTACCAGTGCCCCCCGGACAGTTTCATCAATCCTGCCCTCTCTGCCAAAGTGAGGCGTTGGAGCGCCGCTGGGAAGTTGGCGGCTACACCATTGCCCGTTGCCACGAGTGTTCGCTCGTGTTCGTCCGCAACCTCCTCAGCCCCGAAGAACTGGCCGCGCACTACGCTTCCGGCTCCGATCCGGTGTACACCGACGACAACCGTGAGTGCCTCGACTACTACTACCTTCAGTTGCGCAAACGGATCGAAGCGAGGGTTTCCCGGCCCGGAAAGATTCTCGACGTGGGCTGTTCCGGGGGGTGGTTCCTGGAAGCCATGAGGGGCTGGGAATGCCATGGCTGCGAGATCGCGCCGGCGGATGCCGCGCTGGCCCGGCGGCGGTTCCCGGACGCCATCTTCACCGGCACTCTGGAGGATTACCCGGAGGCCGCCAACTACTTCGACGTCATCGCCATGCAGGACGTTTTCGACCACTGCCCGGATCCCCTGGCGGTGCTCCAGAAGTGCCGCCGCATGCTGAAAGACGGCGGCCTTCTGGTCCTCAAGGTGCATAACATCTCCTGCCTCTATGCCAGGATTGCGGGGGCCCGGTTTTACGCCGTCATTCCGCCGTCCCACCTGTTCTACTACGACCGCCGGACGCTGGAGCTGGCGGCGGCGAAATCCGGATTCGAGATCGTGGAGACCAGGTTCATCGCCCAACTGCTGCGCATCTCCACGGTGTTCATGAGGCTGTCGCGCGGGAACCGGGAGTCTTGGCTTTTCCGCATCTACTCGGCGCTGGCCGGGCGCCGGCTGGGAAAGATCAAAATCCGGAAGAACCTGCACGACATCGTCACGGCGTTCGCCGTCAAGCGGTCCGCGTGATGCCGGAGCGCGAAGCCGCGCCAATCACCCGCCAGCCGCCGTTTCCGGGGCTTTGGGAACGCCGGGCGGGTATTCGAAGTTGACCCGCTCGCGTTCCACCACCAGCGGGCGCTTCTGCACCTGGGTGTGAATGGAACCGATGTATTCGCCGAGGATGCCCACCGAGATCAACTGGATGGAGCTGAAGAAGAAGATGCCGATTACCAGCGGCGCCATGCCGGCCGAGAAGCGGTTCCAGTAGAGCAGCTTGTAGACCAGGTACGCCAGCCCCACCAGGATGCTCGTCGCGGCACAGACGAAACCGGAGAACGTCACCAGGCGCAGCGGTATCTTGGACAGGTTGGTGATCCCCAGCATGGCCAGGTCGTAAAGAGTGTAGAAATTGTTCTTGCTCTTGCCGCGCTTGCGGGCCGGCTGGTCGTAAAGAACCTTGGCGTGGGGCAGGCCGATTTCGGCGATCAGGCCGCGAAAATAAGGGTTCGGATCGGCGATGGATTTGATGATGTCGACCACCCGTCGGTCATACAGGCCGAAGCCGGTGAAGTTCTCGAAAGTCTCGATCGAGGAGAGCCGGTTGATCAGCCGGTAGTAGCGCTTGCGAATCCAGAACATAACCGGATTCTCCTGGCTGGTCCGCTTGATGGCCAGAACCATCGGGAAGCCGCTCTCCCACGGGGCGATCAGCTCGGGGATGAGTTCGGGCGGATCCTTGAGGTTCGACATGATCCCCACCACGGCGTCGCCCGACGCCTGGTAGAGCGCGTGCAGGGGCGAGCGGTTGTGGCCGAAGTTGCGGGCGTTGACGATAAGCTTGACGTTGGTGTCGGAAGCCGCGATGCGCTTGAGAATCTCGATGGTGCCGTCGGTCGAGGAGTTGTCGATGAAGATGTGCTCGTAGCGGTAGCGGCCAAGGCCCGCCATCACGCCGCGGACGCGAAGGTATACCTCCTCGACATTCCCCTCCTCGTTGTAACACCCGGTAATGACGCTGATGGTCTTCACGGCAGTGCCTCCATCATGCGCTCTTCGATCTGCATGCAGAGATAGTGATACAGGCACGAATGAGCCTGCTGGATGAGCGGGGTGCGGCGCGACGGGACGGCCAGTAAATGATCCGAGAGCGGAGCCAGCGCCGCGCCGCCTTCTCCGGTCAGGGCGACGGTGCGCATGTTCATGGAGCGGGCCTGCCGGAACGCGGCCACCACGTTGGGGGATACGCCGGATGTGCTGATGCCGATCAGCACCGCGCCTTCCTCGCCGCAGGCCTCCACCTGGCGGGAGAAAACCGTCTCGAAGCCGGCGTCGTTGCCGCAGGCGGTGAGCACGCTTGGATTGGCGCTCAGGCAGTACGCCTTGAGCGCCCGGCGTTCCCGCAGGAACCGGCCCGTCAGTTCGCCGGTGATGTGCATGGCGTCGGCCGCCGACCCGCCGTTGCCGCAGACCAGCACCGGCTTGCCCTGGCGCAGCGCCGCGACGATGGTCTCGATGGCGGCGTCCACGCCGGCCTGGGGAACGGCGTCCAAGGTCGCGCGGATCACGCCGGCGGATTCGGCAAGGTAGGCTTCAAGCGTCACACTTCAGCTTCGGGCGATTGGCGGGGTGGTGTCAAGCGTCCCATGGGCGCGGGTCTACTCCGCGACCGCATAGCACACCGTTTCCCAGATCTCGCCGTGCGGCCGCAGGTAGAACCGGTAATTCGGGTTGATGGAATGGATCTGAAGCGGCAATCGCCAGAGATGATCCTGCACGTGATACACGCAGACCGCCAGGGCGGGTTTTCGCCCGGAGACGATCCGGCGCGACCCTTCCACAGCCTCCGGTTCGAAGCCTTCGACGTCGTACTTGATGTAGCTGGGCGGCTCGGGAAGCACGGCGTCCAGGGTGACGCATGCCACGCGCTGATCTCCGCCGATTTTCGACCCCGCTCCGATGCCGCCCGTGAAAGGCAGGTAACCGTCCACGTTTCCCACGGCCTGCTGGTAAGCGGAAACCCGGCAGCGGACGCTCTCCGGCAGCCGCGAGAGCCGCTCTTCGAGCCGCCTGAAATTGCCCGCGTCCGGTTCGAACGCGTACGCGCGCCGGAACCGGCCCCCGGTGAACTCCACGAACTGGACCAGCGTATCGCCGTCGAATGCGCCCGCATCCACGAACACCGCGCGGTCGTCGAGGCGGACCAGATCGGGTTGCCAGTACTGCGCCGGAAGCGCCCGGCCGAGCGCGCTGAAATCCGCGTGCAGACGCCACTGGAGCTGGGCCGCATACTCGCGCCGGGATCCCTCGTCGCTCCACAGATCGGCGCAAGCCAGGACCGCCCCGGCCTGTTCGTGCACGCGGCTGGGCAGGTCGATCTGCACGTGCGGCATCAGGGCCGCCGGATATTTCCAGCCCAGCACCGGGAACGGAATCGCGGTGTGGCAGCCGAGGTTTCGCAGGGCGGCCATCTGATCCTGAGTCGGGTCGTTCCAGGACGCCCAGATGGTCAGCACGAAGGCGGCGGTTTCTCCGTACCTCGAACCGGCTTCGGCGGGATCGAGCACCTCCACGCCCTCCACCCGGCTGCCCCACAGAGAGCGGTTATTGTCGGCGAAGGCCAGCGGCTCAATCCCGGCGCGCCGCAGAACCGCCAGCACTTTTCTGCCGAGACCGCCCGCGCCGCACAGCACGATGCCGCTCGCGCCCGCGGCGGCTTTGTCGAAGGCGCGCGACTCGCGGTCGCGACAGGCTTCGAGGCCTTCGGATAACAGAGACTGGACAGTGGAATTCATAGGGGCTCGCGATTCCTCCCCGGGAGGCGCTCGGGCGGGATGGCGTAGTACACGGTTTCCCAACACTCTTCGGCGTAGCGCCGCAGAAAAACGCGGTACTCGGGATTGGCGGCTTTCAGCAGCCCCGGAAGCGTCCAGAGATCGCTGCAGCGGTGGTAGGCGCAGGCCGCCAGGATGGGACGGCATTCCACGGCGATGCGCGCGGCTCCGGGGATGGCGTCGATTTCGGCGCCTTCGATGTCCATCTTGACGAACGTCGGGACACAGCCGGCCAGAGCGCTGTCGAGCGTCCGGCAGGGGATTTCAACCGTGCCCGCGCCGGAGACTTTGCTGCCCACCGTGCCTTCGGCGCTGAAGCGCACGAAGCCGTTCGCCCGTCCCAGGGCGCAGCGCTGAACCTCGATCCTGGCCGCGGTTTCCTCCGGCAGCGTGCCGAGATAGGCGGTGAGCGCGGCGATGTTTCGGGCATCCGGCTCGAAGGCGTGGATGCGCGCGAACCTCCCGGCGGTCTTCTCCAGAAAGAGGCGGATGCTGTCGCCATCGAACGCGCCGCAATCCACCAGGACTTCGCTTCCGGACAGGCTCACCAGATCGGGCGGGAAGTACATGTCGGCGGGGCGGTCGCGCGCCGGCAGGCAATCGTAATCCAGCAGGCAGCGCCAGCGGATCTGGGCCAGGTACTCGCGGCGGGAACGGTCATCGTCAAGCAGCTCGTATGCCGCTTCGATCTCCGGCAGATGGCCGGCTATGCGCTGCGGCAGATCCAGCCCTTCCTCCGCGGGCAGGCAGGCGGAATGCTCCCAAAAGAAGGCCGGGTAGGGCACGATCCAGCGGCATCCCAGCTCGGCCAACTGGAGCCGGACCGGGCTGGCGTTATAAATGGCCACCAGGAATGGGACCGTGGCGCCGAAGCGTTCCACCGCCTCGACGGGGGCCAGCACCGGCACGCCATCGATCTCGGTTCCCCACAAACGCGGGTTGTTGTCGCAGTAAGCCAGCGGAAGCAGTCCGGCGGCGCGCACGCCCGGCAAAACGAAGCGGCCTAACTGCCCGCAGCCGAAAATGACCACGCCGGACGGGGATGGGCCGGCCAGGCGCAGCCAGGTTTCGTTGGTGCGCGCCGCGATCTGGGCGGGGGCTTCCGCGCGCAAGTCCGCCAGCAGGGCGTCGAGAGCAACATCGGGAGGCCCGGATGCGGTTGTCATCGGGTCCATTTCTTATCCATCAAAACGCAGAAGGCCGGCATCAATGAGCGATTTGCGCTCTTCATACCAGCGGTAGAGCCGGAGGATGGAGTCGTCCATCTCGCGGAACTGAAACCCGGGGATCTCCTCGATCATGCGGGCATTGTCGCCGCTGTACTCGGCGCCCAGGCCCGGACGCCCAACCCCGATTTCCAGCGGCTTCCCGGACGCCCGCACCACCATTTCGGCGAGCGTTTGCAGGCCGTAGGCGCGGCCGCGGCAGACGTTGTAGTGACGGTGGTGGAGTTCGCGGTCGAAAAAAGCCTCCAGCAGCCGGCCCAGATCCTCCACGTCCAGGTAATCGAAGAAGACGTTCTGCCGAAGCGTCACCTGCATGTCCCACACCGCCCGGCAGCAGGCGTTGGAGATGAAGCGGACGCGCCAGTCTTCATGGGGGCCGAATACGCCGAAAAGGCGCACCTCGACGATGTTCCCGGCCTCCGCGATGGACCGGGCGCAGAGGTACTTGGAGAAGCCGTAGGGGTCGGAGGGGATGTGCTCTCCAAAGAAGCTTTCCTCTACCCGCGGCGGACAGTGTTCGCGGCCGTACACCATGCCGGAACTGAGAAACAGCATACGGCCGAAGTGGCGCGACTGGGACGCCAGGTGGAAAAACATGCGGCAATTGCGCTCCAGCAGGCCGGGATCGCTTCCCAGCAGGCGGTTGGAGCGCTCGGTGGCGGCGTGTATGACGGCGTCGAAGCGGTGCAGCCGCAGGTAGCCGGCCACCGCTGCGCCATCCAGCAGGTCCAACTCGGCGCGCGCCGGCGCCAGCACCTGGTGGCGTGTCCCATACTGCGCCCCGAGATTCCGGCCGATGAATCCGCTGCCGCCTGTGATGAGGATCTTCATCACGCGTTCTCAATCAGGCCGCAAACCAGCCAGCCGCCATCCACCGGAAGGTTGATCCCCGTGATGTAGCTCGACCCCGGATCGCACAGGAACGCCACCCCGTTGGCCACGTCTTCCGGCAGCCCCCAGCGGTCCAGCAGCGTATGGCGGCGCCTGGCCAAATTCAATTCCGGATCGCGGAACGACCGGTCCGTCATGGCCGTGTGGATGTAACCCGGCGAGACGCAGTTCACGCGGATGCCGAGCTTGCCAAGGTCGTAGGCGAAGGACCGCGTCAGCCCCAGCGCGCCCGCCTTGGAAGCTTGGTAAGCCGGGTTCTTCGGAAAACCCAACTGGGTCGCCAGAGATCCGATGAAAACAATCCCGCCCGCCCGAATCTTCCCCTCGGCCGCCAACGCCCCGAAATGCCGCGACCAGCGGAAGGGCGCCGTGAGATTGATGTCTATGGTGCTCTGCCAGACCGCATCGGTCTGCGGAAAACCCGGCTGGGTGATGCCGGCGTTGTTGACCAGGTGGACTTCACCTGCGGCATGGTCCAGCGCTTCGGCAAATGCCGCGGTCATGGTGGCTTCGTCCAGCACGTCGCCGGCCAGCGCACAATCGGCCAGCCCGTCCGGGATCGTCTCGCGGTCCACGCCCACCACGTAGTGCCCTCGCTCGCGAAGCCTTCGCGCGATGGCCAATCCATTGCCACGAGCGGCGCCAGTGACGATGCAGGAAGACATCTCGACTCATTTCTCCAGAAAGCGAATGGTGCGCCGGCGAATCAGAACTTCCGGCTCAAACATGTTCGACGAAGCGCAGACCGCCTCCACCATCCGCTCCGCGACTTCCCGCGGCGAGAGGAAGCTCGACGGGTCCTGGTCTTTCAGCTTCGCACCCATTTCCGTGTTCATGGTTCCCATGGAAAACAGCCGGAAGCGGACGTCGCTCCGCGCGTACTCGTCGTTCATGGCCCGCACAAAGCCCAGCAGGCCGTGTTTCACGGCGCAGTACACCGAGGTGTTCCCGAAGCCCGCATACGCCGAGGTCGAGCCCACGTAGCAATAGTCCCGCCGCTCTCCGGACTGCGGCGGGTGCCGGGACAGCAGCTTGCGGGTGATCCGGATCGGCTCGGTCAGGCCCACCTCGATCTGCGCGGCGATGGATGCTTCGTCCGTCGACGCCAGAGGCTCGGGGCAAAACAGCGCCTGCGGGAAGAAGCAGGCGTCGTAGGGTTGGACAGCCTCAAATTCGGAGTACTTCGCCTCCACCGAAAACACACGCGCGGCCGCCCCGTGGCGCTGCTCCACTTCCGCCCGGCGTCCCACGCGGGTGACCAGATCGACCTGCGATCCGCGCGCCACGAGAGCGTCCGCCAGCGCCCGTGCCAGTCCTCCGGAAGCTCCAAAAATCAGTGCGGTCACCAGGAAATCTCCGATAGCGGGGTGGAGGATGGCTTTCCGTCCGTCCCGATGATGGTTTTCACCGACGGTCCACGGTACTCGAACCGCTCGATCTTGAGATCCACCAGGATCGGCGGATCGTCTCCTCCGAGTTGCGGCAGCAATCCGTCCAGCGCCTCCAGCGTATCCACGGCGGCATAGCGGATGCCGAAAGCGCCCGCCAGCCCGGAAAAGTCCGGGATGTAGAGGCCGCTCTCGCCGTCGACTCCGCAGACCCCGCCGAAAATGCGCGTCTGCGATGCCCGCACGGATTCGTACCCGCTGTTGTTGAGCACAAAGAGGACAAAGCCCTTGGGCGCGTGGCGCGCCAGCGTCGCCAGCTCCTGAAGGTTGAGCATGAGTCCGCCGTCCCCTTCCATGCAGATCACACGCCGCGCGGAGCCGAACGATGCGCCGATGGCATGCGGCAGGCCCAGGCCCATCGAGCCCAGCGCGGCGCCGTTGAAGAACCGCGCATCGTTGCCGGGAGAGAAAAACCGGGTGAAGGTCTCTTCCGCGTAACCCGAACTGGCCGGCACGAATACTTTTCCCTCGGACCACTCCGAGAACCTGCGGGCGATCCCATAGCCGTTCAGCTTGTTGGACGACAGGCGGGCCCGCTCTTCCGCCAGGTACAACCGCCGGCGCTCCGCGCACCACGCCAGCCAGCCGGCGTGCGCTTTCCCTTCCGCCTCCGCCAGTCCGCCCGCGATAGCCGCCGGCAAGCCGCGCAGATCGGCCTGGACGCACACCGAACGCGGGAATCCCGCGAACTTCGCCAGTTCGTTCGCGTCCACATCCACGAAGTGGCGGACTGCCTGACACCCGAAGTCCCTTCGTTGGAACGCCGTGGTTCCGAGGTCCAGCCGGGCTCCCAAAAACACGATGGTGTCCGCGCGGCCCAGGATTTGGTTGGCTGAAATGGGGGCCAGGCCGCCGGGACAGCCGTAGTGGAGCTCATCGCCCGAAGGCAGAATGTCGAACGAAAGCCAGGAGAACACGGCGGGGATCGCGTGGCGGGCGAGGAACTCTCTCGCCGCCGCCTCTACGCCCGCGATGCGGCACCCGTTGCCCACGTATAACAGCGGTCTCTCGGATTGGAGCAGAGCCTCCAGGCTGGCAGCGATCTTGGAAGCGTCCTCCTCCGCCGGCGGCAGGGCTCTGCGCCGCACGCTTTCCGCGTCGCCGAGAACATCGGCTTCGCTGTAAACGGCCCCAACTCCCTGAACGTCCAGGGGAATCTCGATGAACACCGGCCCCGGCCTGCCGCTAAACGCCTCCGCCATGGTTTCGATCAGCGCCTCTCGAAACCCCGTGGCCGGCAATCGGATGAATCTCTTGACACACGGCGTGACCACAGCTTGCGAGCGGATCTCCTGAATGCCGTGGGTGCGGGTCGAGAAGCGGTCGATGTCCTCCGTCTTGATCTGGCCGGCAAGCACAATCAGTGGCGTGGAGTCGCCGTAGGCGGAGATCAGGGAAGTGATGCTGTTGGACACGCCCGGGCCGGCAGTGACAACCGCAAAACCGGCCTTGCGGAAGCCGGCCGCCTTGGAATAGCCCTCGGCGGCCGCCACACACGCTTGTTCGTGCTGGCAATAGACCGGATGCAGCGTGGGATGTCCGGCTACGGCGCGATTCAGGTACATCGCCATACCGCCGGTCAGAGTGAAGACGGCGTCCGACCCCAGCGCCGCCACCAGATCGACCGCGTAGCTGGCGATGTTGCGTGGGGACGGGTTCATAGCGCCGGGCAAGGTATCACCCCCCTGGCGGCAGGCGCGGCCGCGGTTTGCGCAACGCGATCTGAAAGTTTGGTCATGTCTATGCCGATTTGGGCGGGATTTCGGAAAGCTGCCCGGAGAGCACCAAGTCGACCAGCTCGCGGACCGCGCCGTTGCCGCCCGAGGCCGTCGTCACGATATCGGCCGCCTCCCGGGCCGCGGGATGCGCGTTGGCGGGCGCCGCGGCGAGGCCGGACACGCTCATGGCGCCGAGATCGTTCACGTCGTCGCCCATGTAGCAGATTTCGGAAAGCTCGAAACCCTGGCGCACCGCAAAGTCGCAGAGCGCGGCGGCTTTGTCCTTGCAGCCCTTGGCTACATCGGAAAGCTGGAACTTGGCGGCGAAGCGGTCCACCAGCGGGCTATCCTCGCCGGAAATGAGCGTCACCGCCAGGCCGGCCTTGCGGGCCAGCGAGACGCCCATGATGTCGGCGAACGAGAAGCGCTTCCATTCGGCGCCGTCCGGTCCCCACCACATCCCTCCGTCGGTGAGGACTCCGTCCACGTCCAGCGCAATAGCCTTGATCGCGCCCATCTCAGGCGGCGGCTCCCACACGGCGAAGCTTCTTGATGATGGGCTGTTCGCGTTCCACCACCCGCTTCACGCCGTCCCCCAGCGACTGTTCCACCATGCGGATATAGCCCACGATCTTGGTGATGCCGTTGGGTTCGAGCGAAGCCGCCTGGTCGGACCCCCACATGGCGCGGTCCAGCGTGATGTGCCGCTCGATGCAGCAGGCGCCCAACGCCACCGCGCCCACGCTGGCCGGCAGCCCGGTCTCATGGCCGGAGTAGCCCACCGGAATGCGGTAGCGCTCCTTCAGCGTGGTGATGGCCTTGAGGTTCAGTTCGGGATAGTGGGCCGGGTAGACGCTGCAGGCATGCAGCAGGATCAGGTCGCTCGAGCCCAGCACTTCCACCGCGTGGTCGATCTCTTCGATGGTGCTCATGCCGGTGGAGAGGATGATGGGCTTGCCTTTGGACCGGGTGTAGCGCAACAGGTTGTCGTCGGTGAGGGACGCCGAGGCGATCTTGTAACAGGGAGGGTTGAACCGGTCGATGAAGTCCACCGACTGCTCGTCCCAACAGGAGGCGAACCAGGGCATCTTCACTTCGCGGCAGTAGCGGTCGATCAGGGCGTACTCGTCCTGGCCGAACTCCAGACCGTGCTTCAGGTCGCCGTTGGTCGTGCCGAACGGGCTTTCGCGCGGCTTCTGCAGCTCTTCGGGGGTGTAGACCACCTCCACCGTGCGCTTCTGGAACTTCACCGCGTCGCAGCCGGCCGCCACGGTGACGCTGATGAGGCGGCGGGCGAGGTCGATGTCGCCGTTATGGTTGATGCCGATCTCGGCGATGATGTAGCAGGGTTGGCCGTCGCCCACCAGCCGCTGGCCGATCCGCACGGTGGCGTTACTCTCGTTGGTGTTCACAGTGTGCCTCCCAAACTCCCGCTTCCGCGGCCGGCATTCAGCCTATCATCCCAAACCTCCGGGCCCCGCGGTGCGGCCCGGTCAAAAAACGCGGCCCACCGTCTCACGCCCACACCCGCCAGGGCGGCGCCCCGCTATCCCACAGTTCGTTGAGGTGCTGGTGCTCGCGGATGGTGTCCATGGCGTAGAAGAACCCGTCGTGGCGATAGGCCATGAGCTGGCCGTCGGCCGCCAGGCGTTCCAGCGGTTCGCGCTCGAAGATGCATTCGTCCCCGCCCAGGTAGTCGAAGACCCGGCGGTTGAGGACGAAGTAGCCGGCGTTCATCCAGCCCTCCGAGGCGGGCTTTTCGCTGAACTTGCGGACGTTGTTGTCCGGCGCCAGATCCAGCATGCCGAAGCGCGACACCGGCGCCACCGAGGTGACCGTGGCGATTCTGCCGTGGCGCTGGTGGAACTCCACCAGGCGGCCGACGTCCACGTCGCTCACCCCGTCGCCATAGGTGAGCAGGAAGGTGTCTTCCTGGATGTAGCGCTGGATGCGGCGGAGGCGCCCGCCCGTCATGCTGTTGATGCCGGTGTCCGCCAGGGTGACGTTGAAGCCCTGTTCGCTGTGCAAGCCGTGGTAGCGGATTTCCGACTTCTGCCCCAGACAGATGGAGAAGTCGTTGTTCATGGCTTCGTAGTTGAGAAAGTAGTCCTTGATGGTGTTCCCGCGGTAGCCCAGGCACAGGATGAAGTCGTGGAAACCATAGTGGGCGTAGATCTTCATGATGTGCCAGAGGATCGGCCGGCCGCCCACTTCCACCATGGGTTTCGGCCGGAATTCGGTCTCTTCGCGCAGCCGCGTGCCTAACCCGCCGCAGAGGATGACAACCTTCACGTTTCCGCTACCTCGCCAGGCCGTTGCCGGCCTCACCCAATCGTGCCCGCTAAATCGATTTTCGAGGAGTGAGAACCAGTACACTATCTTGTATTTAGAGAGGAAATCGATGTTGCCCTTAGTTAGGTGCCTGGCGGAACTGGGGACTTACCAATGAATCGCGGCTACCGGCACAGCCGCACCACTTCGGAGGCGATCCCGCCCAGGGGCAAAATCCGGTCGACGGCATTGAGCTTGATGGCTTCGGCCGGCATGCCGAAGACCACGCAGGTGGCTTCGTCCTGGGCGATGGTGTAAGCCCCGGCCTCCTTCATCTCCAGCATTCCCTTGGCGCCGTCGTCTCCCATGCCCGTCATGATGACGCCTACCGTGTTCTTGCCGGCGTAGCGCGCGGCCGACCGGAACAGCACATCCACCGAGGGGCGGTGTCGGCTCACCAGCGGGCCGTCCCTCACCTCCACATAGTAGCGCGCGCCCGCCCGCTTGAGCAGCAGGTGCCGGTTCCCGGGGGCGATCAGCGCCTGGCCGCGAATCACGGAATCGTTGGTGGCGGCTTCCTTGACGGTGATGCCGCAGGTCTCGTTCAGGCGTTTGGCGAACTGCGCCGTGAACTGTTCCGGCATGTGTTGCACCACCGCGATGCCGGGGGCGTCGATGGGCATGGCCTGGAGCATTTCCCGCAGGGCCTCGGTGCCTCCCGTCGAGGCGCCCACCACGACCACCTTCTCGGTGGTTTCAATCATGGCCCGGGACCGCGGTTTGGAGAGCACCGCATCGGCGGTCAGTTTGGGCTGCACCGTCATGATGGGGGAGCGCGCCTGCCCCTTCAGCCGGGCGTGAGCGGCGGATTTCACCGCGTCGCACAGCCGCACCCGCGATTCCTCCAGGAATTCGCGGGTTCCCACTCTCGGCTTGGTGATGATCTCCACGGCGCCTTTTTCGAGGGCCAACAGGGCCGTCTCGGAGCGGTTGGCGGTCAGGCTGGAGCAGATCACCACCGGGATGGGATGCTGGGTCATGATCTTCTCGAGGAAGGTCAAGCCATCCATGCGCGGCATTTCGATGTCCAGCGTGATGACGTCGGGGACCGACGCCTTGATGCGTTCCACGGCCACGTATGGATCCGACGCCACCCCCATGACTTCGATCTGCGGGTCGCTCTGCAGGATTTCCTTCATCGTCTGGCGTACGGTCGCCGAGTCGTCGACGATCAGGACCTGGATTTTCTTGGAGAGTGGCATGGCGGTTCACGTTTTCCGGTAGATGGCGGGTCCCACTCCCGCCGCCGGAACATCCAGCCCGGCCAGCGTTTCGGAGTGGCCCACGAAGAGGTACCCGCCGGAATTCAGGTTGCGGCAGATCCGGTTGAGCACCTTTTCCTGCGTCGGCCGGTCGAAATAGATCATCACGTTGCGAAAGAAGACCACGTCGAAAGGACCCCGGATTTTGTAGGTTTCGTCCATCAGGTTGAGCCGTTCGAAGCTCACCGCGCGCCGCAATTCGGGCGCCACCCGGAACAGTTTGCGATCCGCGTCCTTGCTGCGCAGCAGGTATCTGGGGCGCCAGGAAAGCGGGATCGGAGCGATCTGGACTTCGTTGTAGATGGCGGCCTTGGCGCGCTCCAGCACGCGGGTGGAGATATCCGTGGCGTCTACCGAGAAGCCGAAACCCCGATTCCGGCTGGCGAAATCGCTCAGCACCATGGTCAGGGTGTAGGCTTCCTCGCCCGAGGAACAGCCCGCCGACCAGACCCGCAACCCGCGCGTGCCCCGGCCGGCCGCCTCGGCCTGGAACCGGGGCAGCACCTCCGCCGTAAGGTACTCGAAATGGACCGCTTCCCGGAAAAAGTCGGTCTTGTTGGTGGTGAGGGCGTCGATCACGTGGATGCGCTCATCCGCGGCGGCGGGCGAATCGAAAACGTACTCGGTATACCGGTCCACGGAATCGAATCCCAATTCGCGGGCCCGGCGCATCAGGCGGCTCTGTACCATGGGGACCTTGGCATCCGGCATCCTGATGCCCAGCTCGCTGGCGATGAACGCCGAAAGCCGGGAGAAGTTGCGGGCCGACAACCGCGTGATGTCGCCGCTATCGTTAGGAGTCATAAGCCGTGAATCCGTCGCTACGCCGCGGCGCAGCCCGCACTATCCCTATCGCCAGTAATCTGCGTAGTCCTCCGTAGAACGAGACGGGTGTCCGGCTCGGGATCCACGGCCTCCTGGTTTCTATATCGGATGGCCGCCGGGAATCCTATAGGCCCAACTTGGATGAGCCGGTTGTCGGACAATGGAGTTGGGAGCCATGCGCGTCGATCTGAATTGCGACCTGGGTGAACTGGACGACGCCGTGCTCGAAGCGGCGCTGATGGCCCAGATCCGCTCGGCCAACATCGCCTGCGGCGGCCACGCCGGGGACGCCGCCGGCATGGAGCGGACCGTGCGCCTGGCGCTGGCCCACGGCGTGCGGATCGGCGCCCATCCGGGCTACCCGGACCGGGCCAATTTCGGGCGCCTGGAGATGGCCATGCCGGCCGAAGAGCTCGCCGACACGGTCTACCGCCAGATTCTGCGGCTGGAGGCCGCGGCCATGCCGGCGGGCGGCGAGGTCGTCCACGTGAAACCTCACGGCGCCCTGTACCTCGCCGCGGCGCGCGATCGAGCGGTGGCGCGCGCGCTGGGCGATGGGGTGGCGCGATGGAACCCGCGGGCGGCGGTTTTCGGCCTGGCCGGTTCGCCCGCCCTGGAGGTGTGGCGCGCCATGGGCCTTACGCCCGTGGCGGAAGGGTTCGCCGACCGGCGTTACGAGCCCGACGGGACGCTCCGTTCGCGCTCCCTTCCCGGCGCGCTCATCGCCGATCCCGGGGCCGCCGCCGCCCAGGCCGTGCGGCTGGCGCGCGAGGGAAAAGCCCAAACCATCTGCGTACATGCAGATACGCCGCGGGCGGTGGAGATACTCAAGGCATGCAGGGAAGCGCTACTATACGAAGCATGAGATGGTTGCTTCCGTTGGCCCTGGCGGCGGCCGCGCCACTGGCGGCTCAACAGGGCGGGTGTACCTACACGCCCGGTCAGGGCGCTTTCATGCTGCCCGGCGCGTCCGGAACGGGAGCCTTCAATGTTACGGTCGCCGCCACGGGCGGCTACACCTGTACGTGGTCCATCTCCACCACCACGCCGTGGATACACATCGAGTCGCTGACCATTACGGGCACCGGGTCGATCTCGTTCACCGTGGACGCCAACAACAGCACCGTGATGCGGCAGGGCGCCATCGTTTTCTCGGCGCCCAATGTGTCCGCCACCCCGGCAACCACGGTCTATCAACTCGCTGGAACCTGCACCTGGGTTCTCTCGCCCACTGCCGCGGAAATTCCCGTGGGCGGCGGAAACGGCGCGCTGCAGGTCACCAGCGGATGCACGTGGACGGCCTCCAGCAACCAGGGTTGGCTCACCTATACGTTGGATCCCGGAAACATGGTTGCCTCCGGGATCAATTACAGCAACGGGAATGTCAACTATTCGGCGTCGGCCAACACCTGCGTGGCGTCGCGCAGCGCCATCCTCACGGTCATGACCGGCGTGACCGGCATTCAGCCCGCGCTGGCCATCACCCAGGACGGCTCCCCCGGCAACCTGACGCTGTCTTCCACCACGCTCTCCACCGGCCCGGGCGCCGCCACCGGGCGGATCACCGTGACCACCGGCGGGAACTGCCCGTGGAGCGCCGTCAGCAATGCCAACTGGCTGCAGATTACCGGCTCCGCTTCGGGAAGTGGATTCGGCAGTTTCGCCTACAGCGTTCTGGCCAATACCGGCCCCGCCCGCAGCGCCAGCATTCAGGTGGGACCGCAGACTTTTACCGTGAACCAGCAGGCCGCCCTGCCGCCCACCCCCCAGGTGGCGGCGCTGGTGAATGGCGCCAGTTATGCCTCGGGCGCGGTGTCGCCGGGAGAAATCGTGGCGCTGTTCGGCGCCAACCTGGGTCCCGCGCAAGGCGTGCCGTTTCAGCTCAGCGCCGATGGCAAGTCCATCCCCAACACTCTGGCGGGCGTCGCGGTGCTGTTCGACAGCGCCCCCGCCACGCTGCTCTACGTGTCGGCCGGGCAGATCAACGCCATTGTGCCCTATGCCGTGGCGGGGCAGGCCGGCACCGCGGTCGAAGTGCAGTACCAGGGGCAAACCTCCAGCCCCATCACGCTGCCGGTGCAGGCCGCCACCCCGGGGATCTTCTCGCAGGACCGCACCGGCTTGGGCCCGGGCGCCATTCTCAACCAGGATTTCAGCCTCAATGCGTCATTGTCCCGTGCCACGGTCGGAAGCGTGATCCAGATTTTCACGACCGGCGGCGGAGTCACCAGCCCTGCCCAGACGGACGGATACCTGGCCCCCGTGGCGGAACCGTTCCCCCGGCTGACGGCGCAACCCGTCGTCGTCACCATCGGCGGCCTGGCCGCGGCGGTGCAGTATGCGGGCGCGGCCCCAGGACTGGTGGCGGGGCTGACCCAGATCAACGCCCAGGTGCCCGTGGGCGTGACGCCGGGGCTCACCGTGCCGGTGGTGGTGCAGATCGGCTCCTGGCAGAGCCAGGCGGGGCTGACCGTGGCCGTGCAATAGCATGCCTACCCTGACCGATTGCCCTCAGAGCAACCTTGGCGAATGGAGGTTCGACCTCTTCGGCGTGCCGGTCCGCGTCAAGTTCTGGTTCTGGGCCGCCTGTCTGATCACCGGCCTCAGCCAGGACGAAACCTGGGCGCTCCTGATCTGGGTAGCGGTGTGCTTCGGCTCCATCCTGCTGCATGAAATGGGACACGTGGCCGCGTTCCGCCGGTTTGGGGAAGAGGCCGGCGTGGTGCTGTACGGTTGGGGAGGTTTGACGATTCCCGAGCGCGGGGTGCGCGGCACGCCGGCGCGGCTGGCGGTGTCGCTGGCCGGTCCGGCGGCCGGGTTCTGCGCCGCCGCCATGGTGATGGCCGCGGCATACTACGCCGGGGCGCACATCCATCTGGGCTGGTGGGCATTTCTGCCCGGGCTGGCGGTTTCTCCGCCCACCGCCGCCCGCATCGTTTCAGGAACGCCTTCCTACCTCTGGTACGTACTGCTGAACGACCTGCTGTTCGTGAACCTGTATTGGGGCATCGTCAACCTTCTGCCGGTTTACCCGCTGGATGGCGGCCAGGTCTCGCAGGCGCTTTTCGAGCGCTTCGATCCGTCCGGCGGCCGGCGGAAATCGCTGATCTTATCGGTTTCGCTGGCGGTGGCCATCGCGCTGCTGGGAGCCCTGCAACGCAGCCCCATCGCGGTGGTGTTGTTCGCGGTGCTGGCGGTTTCCAGCCTCCAGGGGCTGGATGCCGAGCGTTCCCGGCCTAACTACCAGCGGCGCGGCTGGTAGCGCGCGCCCTAATCCGCCGCCAGATTGTAGAGGAGCGTCTGGCCGGTGGCGGGCGCCGCGATCTGGAAGCTGACCTGCGACTGCCCGGCCGCCAGCGTATACTGCGGCAACTGCAAGGTGATCTGGTCCAAACCCGGATACTGCGGCTGCACTCCCGAATACAGCACCTGCGCCGCCAGGCCCTGCACCTGAATCTGTACGGTTGCAAGGGCCGGCGAAGTGGTCTTGGGCGCCGCGCCATCGGCGAAAACCTGCGCCGTCCGCCCCAGGCCGGTGAGGTACAAAACCACGTAGTCGGAGGCGTGCAGCGGGCGGGTCGAGTCCACGAAGCCGCCATCCAGGTACTGCGCGGCGAGCAGCGTTTGCGGCCCCGCCGTGCGTTCCACAAAGGCCATCGCCACCACTCCCACGGTGAATGCGAGCGGCTGGCTTTGCGCGGCCAGTTGCTTGTAGGTGGTGTCGGTGTAGCGCGCCACCACAACCTGGTGCGCGCCGGCTGCCAGAGTCTGCGGCAGAACCGCGTTGATCTGCACCGGCGAGGCGTAGTAAATGCGGATATTGACGCCGTCCACTTCCACGAAGCAGGCCGCCAGGCGGTCGGGGAGGGTGGGCGAGGCCGAGACCGCCGTGGAGCAGAGGTTGGCTCCGTAAAGCGTGACGATCTCACCGGCGGCGAAGCTGGTGGGAGTGGCCTGCAACACGCTCGGAAACGCCGGCCCCATGGCGGCGATGGCCGGCTGCGGCCACGCCACGAAGTTGGCGGTGGGGTTGGCGGTCATGTTGGAAAAGGATTGCGAGGCGGGCACGAAACCGTACCCGGCCAGCGACGGCGTCACCGTGTAGCTGCCCGTGGAATCGAGATTCGAAAACGAGAAGTTGCCGCCCGCGTCCGCCGTGGTGGCGGCGTTCGCAGATCCCGTCAGCGCCACGGCCACGCCCGCCGGCGCCCCGCCGGCCGGAAGCGTCACCTGCCCGGCGATGGTCGCGCTCCCCGCCTGCGCCAGGGTGACGTTCTCTCCGGCGGCCACTATGGTGGCCGTCCGCGGCGCATCGCGATTGGCGGCGAGCGTTAGCGTCACCGTGCCCGCTCCGGCGCCGAACGGACTGCCCACGACGGTCGCCCATGCCGGCAGGCTTTCCACCGTCCAGGAGCACGCCGCTCCGGTCTGCAATCCCAGGCTCACCGTTCCGCCCGCGGCGGGAGCGGCTTGGGACGGCGGCGTTACGGTGGCCGCGCAGGCCGCGCCGGCGGGAGCCAGCACGTACACGCGGTGGCTGGAGGGCGCCGAAACGTAAACGTTCCCGGCGCTGTCCACGGCCAGGCCCTGCGGCGCGTCGAGGCCGGCGATGGACGCGATCTTCCCGCCCGAAATCCGCAGCACCCGGTAAGCGTCCGCCACGTACAGGTTTCCCGCGCCGTCCACGGCCACCGAGGATGGCGCGCCCAGGGTGGCGCTGGTGGGCGGGCCGTTGGCCCCCGTGAATCCGTAGGTTCCGTTTCCCGCCACGGTGGACATGATCCCGGCGGTCACTTCGCGGATGCGGTTGTTGCCCGAATCGGCGATGAACAGGTCGCCGCCGCGATCCACCGCCAGGCCGGACGGGCCGGACACCATGGCCGCGGTGGCCACTCCGCCATCGCCCTGGTAGCCCGCATCCCCATTGCCCGCCACGGTCGAGATCGTCCCGCCCGAGACCATCCGCACCCGCTCGGCGTCGGCGATGTAGAAATTCCCGCCCGCATCCACCGCCACCGCCTGTGGCTCGCTCAGTTGCGCGCTGGTGGCCGCGCCGCCATCGCCCAGCGTGGAGCCGCCGCCCGCAACCGTCGCGATCGCCCCGCTCGAAACTTTGCGCACGCGGGCCGCCCCGGTATCGGCGATGTACAGGGCGCCGGAGGAATCCACAGCCACCCCCACCGGCGTGGCGAGCTGCGCGCTGGTGGCCGGCACTCCATCCACCGCCAGCGTGCCGCCGCCCGCCGCGCGGGTCAGCGTGCCGGCGGAAACTTTCACCACGCGCGCCGTGCCCGAATCCGCGATATACACGCCGCCGGCGGCGTCCGTGGCCAGGCCCTCGGGCGAGAGCAGTTGGGCGCCCACGGCCGGTCCGTTCTCTCCCGTGGGCGTGCCGCCCCCGGCGATCGTCAGGATGGTGCCGTTGGCCACCTTGCGCACCCGCGGGCCGTCGCCGATATAGAAATTGCCGGCGGTGTCGGTGGAGACGCGTTGCGGCCCGAGCAGCGGAGCCGTGACGGCCGAGACGTGGTCGCCCACGTACGCCGGCGTGCCGGTGCCCGCCACGGTGGTGATGACGCCGCCGGACACCATGCGAATGCGGTAGTTTCCATAGTCGGCGATGTACAGCTTGCCGGTGGAGTCGACAGCCACTCCCGCTGGCACTTTCAGCATGGCACTGGTGGCCGCGGCTTTGTCGCCGCTGTAGCCCGCCGTGCCATTGCCCGCCACGGTTGTGATGACCCCACCCGACACCATGCGGACGCGGTTGTTGTAGGCGTCCGCGATGTACAGGTTTCCGCTGGCGTCCAGGGCGATGCCCGACGGACCCGCCAGCAGGGCGCCGGCCGCCGGTCCGTTATCGCCGCCGTACCCGTAGTTTCCGTTGCCCGCCACGGTGGTCACGATACCGCCCGAGATCTTGCGCACCACCTGGTTGAAGAAGTCCGCCACGTAGAGGTCGCCGGACGGGGCGATGGCCAGGTCGGCGGGCCCGTTGAATTCGGCGGCCGCGGCCGGCCCGTTGTCGCCGCTGAAGCCGGCGGCGCCGTTTCCGGCGAAAGTGGTGATGGTGCCCGCGGCCGATACCACCCGGATGCGGGAGTTGCCGGCGTCGGCGATGTACAGGTTCCCGCCGCCATCCACGGCCACCGCGGTGGGATTGTTCAACAGCGCGCCGATGGCCGGCCCGTTGTCGCCGCCGAAGCCCGCGGAGCCGGTTCCGGCCACGCCCGTCAGCACCCCGGTGTTGGCGTCCAGGCGCAGCACGATGTTGTAATCGCCCAGAGCCAGAAACAGGTTGCCCTCGCGGTCGATCGCCATGCCGCTGACGGCGCTCAGGCTGGCGTTGGCCCCGGCCACGTTTTCGGGCAGTCCGCCGCCGGCGAAGGTCTTGAGGGTGTAGGTCTGGGCCTGGGCGGAAACGGCCAAGACCGCGGCCAGTAGAGCGGCGGCGCGAACGGGCATCGGATTCACCACGGTAGTTTAAGACCGGAAGTCCGCAAATAGTTGCGCGGTGGATCGGCGGCGCCGGCCGCGGGACTCGCCGGCAATACTCCTGAGAATTCGCGCGCGCCGTGTACACTGCATCTCCGTGGAAGCCTGTCGGGATAGACCGCGCCCTTGCGCCCATGCGAGGCCCGGATGAAGAAATTCCTGCATGTAGGCTGCGGCTGGCAAACCAAAACCGAGATCCGGAAGGGCTTCAACACGGACGCGTGGCAGGAGGTCCGGTTCGATATCGACCCCAACGTGAAACCCGACATTGTCGGGGCCATGACCGACATGCGGCTGGTGCCTACCGCCAGCATGGATGCACTGTATTCCTCCCACAATATCGAACACGTTTACGCGCATGAAGTACCCGTCGTGCTCAGGGAATTCCACCGGGTTCTCAAGACCGACGGGTTTGTCGTACTCACCTGCCCCGACATCCAGACCGTATGTGAAGCGGTGGTTCAAGACAAGCTGCTGGAAGCGCTGTACGTTTCGCCGGCAGGTCCGATTGCGCCCCTGGACATACTCTACGGACACCGGGCATCCATGGCGCAGGGTAACCTGCACATGGCGCACAAGTGCGGCTTCACGTACTCGGCATTGCTGGGCGCGTTCCTGGAGGCCGGATTCGCCGGCATCATCGGCGGCAGAGAGCTGCCAGCTTTCAATTTGTGGCTGCTGGCGCATAAAGGACGCCAGAGCGAGAAGTTCCTCAAGGAAATTGGGGCGGCTTATCTGCCCTAGCGCCGGACAACCCGGAGCGGGTATCCGACCCGCCTGCCGGATGGGAGCCGGCCGTCCCCCAGGGAAAACGCCCCCCGAAGGTTAGACGGACTGGCCTGTTAGGCCGAAATAGGCTGCCGCCGCGAGCATGTGCCGGTCGTTCGTCCACACAACGCGCTCTCCGATCTCGCTTGCCGTCGCGAGGTGGACTGCGTCGGCGGTGCGTATGCAGAGATCGCGAGGACCCGAAATCATCAGTGCGCCGGTCCTCCGCAGCAGAGCTTCCGTGACCGGAATCAGGTTCCACAATCCATCCTCTATGTGCCGGGAGAAGCGCGCGGCCAGTTCGCGCGCATCGCTCGATGACAAAACGCCCTCGCGCATGCGGCGATGGAGCACCGCATGGAACTCGGCCAGGGCCCATAGCGACGAATGAATGGCGTCCGCTTTCCGGACAAGCTGGCGGACACGGGGAGAATCGGGTTCGTTGAAATAAAACTTGGCGATGTAGGACGTGTCGAAATACACGCGGCTACCGGCTCCGATCCTCTTCGAGGATCCTGGTGCTGTCGCCGGCTTGCGGCATGCGCGCCCAGATCGTCCGCATGGAGGCGAATATCCGCGCCTTCCTGCCGGCGGGCATGCGCGGCAAAGAGGCGATGGGGCGCAACTCGGCGACCGGCTCGCCACGGCGTTCGATCACGATAATGCCGCCGTCGGAAGCCTCTCGCACCAATTCCGAGGTGTGGATGTGGAGTTCGCGGACCGAGGTTTTCCTCATTATGCTACATTGTAGCACCTGGGCAGTCCGGCAGCCGGCAGTGCGGCGATCGAGGCGCGGTTGCAATGCATCCGCTTTGCTGTTACGTTTGTTGGGCGCCCCGATGCTTTGGAGAGATGTGCATGGGGTGACTTCAGGGCAGTGCGGGAGAAACGAGCATGGCAAACGCCTTTGGCGCCGACATTCTGATTCAAGCGCAAGATCCAGCGAAAGCGGCTTCCTTCTACGTCGAACAGCTCGGGTTCGCGATCACTGGCGAAACGCCGGACATGATCGGCCTGCACGGCCCGCACATCAACTTATTCATAGAGCGCGGCCCGGCGCTCGGCCCCGTGCTGGAAGTTACGGTCGACAGCGTCGAAGAAGCCAAGCGCCGCCTCGTCGAGAACGGTTGCGAGATCGTCAAGGACGAGCCGGGTTTCCCGCGATGTTACGTGCGGGATCCGTTTGGCCTGATTTACAATCTGACGCGCTGAAGAGCATGCGCTTCCGCAGCGCCGGCCAGAAAGCCGGTCAGACCCACTCCGGCTGCCGGCGTCCCGGCCATTGCGCCAGTGCAAGCCGGCGCGGAAGCCGGCTTCCGGTGCCAGGCATCCGCCCTCCGGCGCAACTCCTGTTTCCAGCCGGGGTTGAATCTGCTGAATCGGAGGAAATCATCCGATCTATGCATAATCGGAGGTGCAGCTTGCGTACTGTACTGCGAATCGGAGGGTGGTTGCTGGCGGCCGTGCCCATGGGATGGGCCGCATCCGGGCCGCTTCAGTTCGTGGCCTCGGGCCACACCAACTACGGCGACTGGTCCAGCAATGTGACGGTCTCCCCGGCCGCCTTCAAGCCGGGCGCGGCGGTCACCGTGGATGCCACGCTGAGTGTCTCCGCCCAGCACCTGCAGAACCTGGCCGGCGCGGGCATCAAGGCCGACAACTTCTGCCTGCTGGTCACCGCCGAGCGAACCTTCGACTCCGCCGGCCATCTGCATTTCCCCACCGACCAGTACATGTCCACGCTGCTCACCCCCACCGGGCTGCCCATTGAAGGCGGCACGCAAGGGGCCGTCACCACGCGCTTCGGCGGCGCGTTCCAGACGCCGCTGGATCTGCTGGTGAAGGTTCCGGTGGCCGCCGAAGGGCTGATGGCCGCGGGCGGCGGCGTCCTGCTGCACACCTCGGGACAGCTCCCCGCCGATCTGCCGCCGGGCATCTACCGCCTGCGCCTGGATTACGGCGTCACCCAGGGAAACGCCTACTACACCCTCAACGGCGACACGTTTGCCTCCATGCCGTTCTTCAAAGGGACGGAGCCGGTATCCTACGCCATGTCGCCGGCCATCCCCGCCGATGGCGCCAATCCGGCGGGCGTCCAGGTTTCCGGCTCGGGCATTCAGCCGCGCGTCCCGTGGGTCCTGCTGGGCAATTACAACTCCAACGGAATCTATGGGGTGGTGGCGGACGAAGATCAGCCGTACTTTGCCATATCGAGCCGCCGCCTGATTCAGGACGACGTCATCCTGCCGCGCGTCGACCCCTCCAGCGGCGCCGCGCTCACCTATTCGCTCGAGCCCACCTTCCAGGCCGACACGCTGGATGCCCCCTGGGCAATTCAGTGGGATTACGCCTCCGGCCAGATCTCCGTGACCGTGACCAACCCGGACGGCAGCACCGCGAGCCTCGGCAAGTATCCCTTCGTCAAGCAGGCGGGGAATGGCGCCACCACCGGCAAAACGGCGCTGACCGCCTGGAAGCCGCCCATGTACGGCTACTACACCGTGACGGCTACCGGCTGGATTCTGGACGCCAGCGGCAACAAGTACCAGGGCGGCGGCACTTACCACTTCTGGATCGCCAACCGTTTGACGCTGGCCACCGCCACGTTCCAGGGAATGCCCTACCCCATCGGCACGGCCTACGGCAAGGACATCGCCTACGCGCCGCCCGTCCCGGCCAACGTCACTGTCACCGTCACCCTGTATCCCAACTCCGATCCCACCCAGGCCACCTCGGCGACCTGGAGCGGCGCCGCCAGCATGGGCGGCGTGTTCGGCGCGCTGCAGGGGGCCAAGTCCTTTACGCTGTCCGTTCCCGGAGAGTACGCCGCGCACATTGTGGGCGCCTACACCGATCCCACCGGCATTATGTGGGTGAGCAGCATGCGCCATGCCGGCGTGGTGTACGACCCCAACGGCCCGATCGTGGCGCGCGGAAAGAAGCTCGACATCGGCGATCAGTACTTCGCGCAGGGAAACACCATGGCGGAGGGCTGGATCGATACCACCACCGGCGCCGAGCACCTGATGCACATGAATTTCCCCTACAACCCCGGCGACGTGCTGATGATCGCCGCCGACGGCCAGGGCGCCGACAAGATCATCCCCACCATGACGTACGAAGTTACCGCCAATCCGCAGCGCAACGACGCCCAGTTGAACGGGATCGGCATCAGCAACGTGCAACTCAAAACGTCCAATGGTTACTCGCCCCACATGTTCCCGGAGTACATCACCGACTGGGTGTATTACTACGGCTCCGGAGCGCGGCCCGGGTTCATGGGCCGGTTTCTGGTGGGCGAAACGTCCATCCGCGCGCCCTACTGGCCAATCAGCCCCAACGCCTTCGGCGGGCAGATTAACGCGTCGCCCAACGGGGATTCGCCCGGCGATATCTACCGGCTGCTGGGAGGCGTGGTGCTGCGGCAGAAGGGCGCGACACCTACCTATGCGGGCTACATCGCCAGCGCCTTCCTGCTTCCCAAGGGTACCAACAACAACCGCGTGATCGCGGCCGGATCGGAGGAGCTGACCTCGTCCACCGGCGCCATAGGCCGGGTCTTCCTGGTGGGCCCGCGGCCGGGCATGACCTACCCAGTGGGAACCACGTTCGCCGCGTCGTTCCAGATCGATCCCATCCTGCCGGTGAACATTTCCTTTACCCTGAACTACCCCGACGGGCGGACGGCCACCACCAGCGGCGTCTCCGACCCTGTCCTCGGTTCCTTTGCCGGGCCGCAGAAGTTTCTGCTCGACATTCCCGGGATCTACCAATACACCATCGACGCCAACTGGAACGGCTATCCCGCGGCGATGCCGGGCTTGCCTGCCTCGGGCGGCGAAATCTACGTTCTGGAAGCCCAGCCGCCGGCCGGCGCCACCGGGATTCAGATCCTAACCGCGGATGGCGCCACCTTCGATCCGGTGGCCGGCATTCACATCCTCGGCACCAGCACCGCCAGCCAGGTGCGCTACACCGTGGTGATGCCGGGCGCGGTCCTCGACCAGGGCTACCTGCCCGTGGTGAACGGCCAGTTCGACTACTTCTTCAACCCGCCGAGTCTGCACACCAAGGCGCAAACCTACGACGTGACCAACCTCACCACCGGCAAGCCGCAACTGGGGGACGTAGTGCACCTGAGCCTCTTCTCGCAGGAGACCACCCCGAGCGGGCAGACCTACCACTCGTTCAAGCGCGTCATCGTACGCGCCAACCAGGTGCGGGTGGCGAAGTAGCGAGCCGCGCATCTCCGCGCCTACCGCGCTTCCAGCGTCACGATCGCCTGCGCTTCCGCCGACAGCCCTTCACCCACCGGCCCCAGTCTCTCGGCCGTCTTGAACTTCACCGAAACCCGGTCGAGCGGGAGATCCAGGGTTTCGGCCAGCTTCTCGCGGATGGCCTGCCGGTAGTCTTTCAGCTTGGGCCGCTCCAGAACCACCGTCGAATCCACGTTCACCAGGCGGAAGCCGGCCCCTTCCATCAGCGCCTTGGCGCGGGCCAGAAACACCAGGCTGTCGCAGCCCTTCCATTGCGGATCGGTGTCGGGAAAATGCATCCCGATGTCGCCCAGCGCCGCCGCCCCCAGAATCGCGTCCGTGATGGCGTGCGCCAGCACATCCGCGTCGGAGTGGCCCTCCAGGCCGAATTCCCCGGGCACGCGCACTCCCGCCAGGATCAACGGCCGGCCCGCCGCCAGGCGATGCACGTCCCATCCCAACCCGTTGCGGATTTGGCCGCTTCGCGCGCCGCTCAAAGCCGGGTGTCCTTGGCCAGGTCCTCGCGGAAGAACAGGTGCGCCAGGTCCATGTCGGCCGGCTTGGTGATCTTGATGTTGCGATCGCTGCCCAGCACCACGCTGATTTCCGCGTCTTCCAGGCGCTCCACCAGGCTGGCCTCGTCGGTCCCGAAAAAGCCGTCCTGTCTGGCCAGGTCGAACGCCCGCCGCAGCAGGCCGTAGCGGAACACCTGCGGCGTCTGCGCCAGCACCAGTTTGTCGCGCTGCAGCGTCCCGCGGATGCGCACTTTGCCGGTGCCCCGCGCCACCTGCTTTACCGTGTCCACCACCGGAACGCCCACGATCGCCGCGCCGGTTTCGGCGGCTTCCAGAAAAACCTTGTGAATGGTCTCGGCGTCGATGAACGGCCGCACCGCGTCGTGCACCGCCACCAGTTCGGTCTCCGGATCGAGCGCCGCCAGGGCGTTCTCCACCGACTGCTGCCGGCTGTTGCCGCCCTCCACCACCCGCACCCGTCTCTCCGGACACTCCTGCGCCAGCACGCGATCCACCCACTCCATGTCGTCGCGCCGCAGCGCCACCACAATTCCGGTCACGTGCTCCGAGGCCAGAAACTTGCGCACTGTGTGCACCAGTATGGGAGAACCCTCCAGCAGCATGAACTGCTTCCGGCTGGTTCCGGTTCTTTCGGCCAATCCGCGGCCCATACGGGTTCCGAGGCCCGCGGCGGGCAGTATGACGGAAACTTTCATCGGTTTTACGATTCTATCGTGGATTTCTCGTTCCCGGCGGCCGCCGCGGGTTGCGGCTCGCTCCTCCGCGCCGGCTTTTCGTGCCGTTCGGGTACGGCCACGCCGTGGATGCGTTCGTCGTGCTTGCCGAAAATCATCTTCCCCGCGGTGGTCTGCAGCACGCTCGTCACCGTGATGTCGATCGTTTTGGAAATCATCTTCTTGGCGTTGTCCACCACCACCATGGTGCCGTCGTCCAGGTAAGCCACCCCCTGGTTGTGCTCCTTGCCCTCTTTCAGGATGAACACGCGCATAATCTCGCCCGGCAGCACGATGGGCTTGAGCGAATTGGCCAGCTCGTTGATGTTCAACACCTCCACGCCGTGCAGTTGGGCCACTTTGTTCAGGTTGAAATCGTTGGTGATGATCTTGCAGTCGAAGACCTTGGCCAGTTCGATCAGCTTCATGTCCACGTCGCGGATCTGCGGGAAGTCTTCTTCCACGATCTGCACGCTCAGGTGCGCCATCTTCTGTATGCGCGCCAGAATGTCCAGGCCGCGCCGCCCGCGCGCGCGCTTCATCGAATCCGCCGAATCGGCCACCAGTTGCAGTTCCCGCAGCACGAACTGCGGAATCACGATCACCCCGTCCAGAAACCCGGTTTCCGCGATGTCCGCGATGCGCCCGTCGATGATCACGCTGGTATCCAGAATCTTGAACGTCCGCTTCGACGATTTCTCGCCGCCGAAAATCCCCCCCAGCGCGGCCAGGTTGAGGATGTCGCCCTTCTTGGCCCCCACCGTCAGCCCGATGTAGGTCATCCACAGCAGCAGGCATACCTGTAGAAACCGGTCGGCGCCCGCCTTGTCCAGCACCAGGGACATCAGGTACGCCCCGAAAATGCCCATCACGCTTCCGCAGGCCGCCCCGATCAGCCGCTTCAGGCTGACGTGTTCCAGACGGATCTCGAAGATGATGATCAGCCCGCCCAGTACGGCCCCGCCCAGCGCGGCCACCCAGGCCGGCTGTTCAAACGGATGCAAATGGTACCCCGCAACCGAGAGTACCAGGATAAAGACCCCGCGAATCAGAATGAGATCGAGCATGAATGAACCCCCTCGGGGCGGGGAATCCTGCCCCAGTGGCCGATAAGAAGCCGGCGCCCCGCGGCACTTCCAGCCGGACACCGCGACAAGAGTATACCACCAGTTTCAGGGGGATTGAATCGCGATCTTTCGGCCACAACCGGAATGGCGCCAGCCCCTACAGCCGGCCAGCGGCAACACGCGCCATGCCGTTCAGCAAGGCTGGTGGCGGGAGTGGGAATCGAACCCACACTCACCTTGCGGTGAAGGGGCTTTTAAGGCCCCTGTGTATACCAGTTTCACCATCCCGCCGTTTGTACTCATTCTACCCCGCCATAATTGGCTGTGGATGGTCGGGGAGCGCCTTTTGGATACACTCGGAATCGAGTGGACGATATCGAATTGTGAGCTGTGGATGGTCGGGGAGCGCCTTTTGGATACACTGCTGCGGTTGATCGATCGAGTATACTCAGCGCTGTGGATGGTCGGGGAGCGCCTTTTGGATACACTGCTGCGGTTGATCGATCGAGTATACTCAGCGCTGTGGATGGTCGGGGAGCGCCTTTTGGATACACTTCCAA
>Ga0326727_10001289_pt1 | contig 94224 bp, 87 predicted proteins | sample MB2enrmetagenome_FD_207643 | JGI IMG/M metagenome (GOLD analysis project Ga0326727, IMG submission 207643) | Lab enriched peat soil microbial communities from McLean, Ithaca, NY, United States - MB29MY | ecosystem: Environmental > Terrestrial > Soil > Wetlands > Peat | place: USA: New York... | reverse complement strand
CATCCGCTTAAACGGCATCGTCTCCCCACCTCCGCGCTCGCTCTTGCTCGCGCGGAAGTGTAAAGCATCTCCAGAGACAATGTGTAAAGGATGTCATGGAACTGAACACGAGGGACCGTGGGCACCCACGTTCATGTAGTGGGCTAGAGGGCGGCTTCGCCGCGCTCGTCGTTGCGGATGCGAATGGCATCGTCGACGCGGGAGATGAAGATTTTGCCATCGCCGATGCGCCCGGAGCGGGCCGCGGCGAGGATGGCGCTGACGGTCTTGTCTTTCATCTCATCTTTGACGACCAGCTCAATCTTGTTCTTGGGCAGCAGATCGACGGAGTATTCACGGCCACGATAAAACTCGGTGTGGCCTTTCTGGCGGCCATGCCCGCGCGCCTCCAGAATCGTCATGCCTTCAATGCCCGCCTCGACCAGCGCTTCTTTGACCGCATCCAGCCTGGAGGTCTGCACAATCGCTTCAATCTTGACCATAAGAATAACCCTCGTTTGACAGCGTAACAGGCGGGAGGGCCTTTGCGGGCCGCTTCCGGCAAAGATTTTTACGAATTCAGGTCGTATCCTTCCTCGCCGTGCTGGGAGAGGTCGAGGCCCTGGGATTCATCGGCGGCAGTAAGGCGCAGGCCCATGGTTTTGTCGACCAGGAAGAGCAGCGCGAGAGTTCCGGCGATGGCGAAGGCCCAACCGAGGCCCGCGCCGATGGACTGATTGAGCAGCTGACGCCAGTTTCCGTCGATGGCGCCGGTGGCCAGGGGGTTGCCCGCGGCATCGTTGCCGTAGACGGCGTTGATGGCGCCCGAGGCGAGAAGTCCGGTGAGCAGAGCGCCCATGGTTCCACCGATACCGTGAACGCCAAAGGCATCGAGGGAGTCGTCGTAGCCGAAGAATCTTTTGACGCGGAAGACCATGAAGCAGCAGACGACGCCGGCGATGGCGCCGATGAGGAGGGCGCTCATGGGCTGAACAAAACCGGAGGCCTGGGTGATGGTGGCCAGTCCGGCGACCGCGCCGGAGATGGCGCCGAGGGCGGTGGGTTTGCCGTTCTGCATCCACTCGGTGATGACCCAGGCGATGGCGGCGGCGGCGGCGGCGAACTGGGTGTTGACAAATGCGCTGGTGGCGAGAGGACCAGCGCCGAGGGCGCTGCCGGCGTTGAAGCCGAACCAGCCCACCCAGAGCATGGCTGCGCCGATGAAGCTGAGCACCATGGAGTGGGGCGTAATGTTCTGCTGCGGGTATCCGACGCGCTTGCCCAGATAAAGGGCGCAGACCAGGGCGGAGACGCCGCTGGTGATGTGGACGACGGTTCCGCCGGCGAAGTCGAGGACCGGCCAGCGGCCGCCGGCGATGTTGAGGATTCCGCCGACTCCCCAGATCATGTGGGCCAGGGGACAGTAAACGATGAGCGACCAGAGGCAGAGAAAGACGGCCATGGAGCTAAACTTGACGCGCTCGGCAAATGCTCCGGTGATGAGCGCCGGAGTGATGATGGCGAACATGAGCTGGTAAATCATGTAGGTCTGCTCGGGGATGGTTCCGCCGTAGTTGGGATTGGGAGCGAGGGAGACGCCGCGCAGGAAGGCATGCTCATAGCCGCCGATAATGCCATTGCCCGCGCCGAAGGCCAGCGAGTAGCCGATCACGGCCCACAGGACGGTAATCAGGCCCATCATGGCGAAGCTCTGCATCATGGTGCCGAGGATGTTTTTACGGCGGACGAGGCCTCCATAGAAGAGGACCAGGCCGGGGGCGGTCATCATCAGAACCAGGGCAGCGGAGACCAGCACCCAGGCGTTGTCGCCGGAGGTTTGAGCTGCGCGGATGGCCTGTTGGAGGGCGGCGACCTGGGCCTGGGTGGCGGGAGGCGAGGGTTTCAAGTCGGGGGCCACGGCCAGGGCTATTACCGGGATTGCCAGCAGGGCAGAGACAAACAGCAATTTTATTGTGCGACGAAGCATAATGATTTCACTCCCAGAAATGATACGACGGCAAGCAGAGAGGCTCACGCAGCATGAAGGCATAAGGATGGCATCATGATTGCGTGAGTATAGAAGAAACTTTAGGGCCGCACGTATAAGGAACCCATGAAGATTTGCCGTGGAGCCGAACTATTTGTGGATGGATCGAGCGGGGAAAACGGCCGAATCAGTGGAAAGGCCCGCGGCTAAAGCCGCAATCATGGCAAGGCGAGGGTTCAGTGGCCTGAAGGCCACTGCTCCCTCCGGATAGCATCCCACCCATTCGCGAAGAACGCGAAAGGGTGGGGCACCCACTTTGATGTAGTGAACTAGATGGCGGCTTCACCGCGCTCGTCGTTGCGGATGCGGATGGCATCGTCGATGCGGCTGATGAAGATTTTTCCGTCGCCGATGTGGCCGGAGCGGGCGGCGGCGAGGATGGTTTGGACGGCCTTCTCTTTCAGGGCGTCGTTGACGATCAACTCGATTTTGATCTTGGGCAGCAGGTCGACGGAGTACTCACGGCCACGATAAAACTCGGTGTGGCCTTTCTGGCGGCCATGTCCGCGCGCCTCCAGAATCGTCATGCTATCGATGCCTGCCTCAAGCAGGGCATCCTTAACGGCATCCAGCCTGGAGGGCTGAAGAATCGCTTCAATCTTGACCATGTACAGATTCCTCGTTTATTAGCGTTGCATGCGGGAGGGCTGTTTGAGCCGCTCCCGGTAAACATTTCTTACGAGTTCAGGTCGTAGCCTTCTTCGTTGTGCTGCGAGAGATCGAGGCCGGCGGCTTCCTCTTCAGCGGAGAGGCGGAGACCGACGAGCTTATCAACGACGAAGAGCAGCACCAGCGTGCCGATGATGGAGATAGTCCAGGCAATGGCGACGCCGGCGATTTGATTGAGCATCTGTCCCCAATGGCCGTCGATGGCGCCGGAGGGAAGCGGATTGCCGGCCGCGTCCTTGAATACGGGGTTGATGACGCTGGCGGCGAAGAGGCCGGTGCACAGGGCACCGACGGTTCCGCCAGCGCCGTGGACACCGAAGGCGTCGAGCGAGTCATCGTAGCCGAAGAAGCTCTTGACCATGAAGACCATGAAGAAACAGACGAGACCGGCGACCAGGCCGATGACCAGGGCGCTCATGGGTTGGACAAAGCCGGAGGCGGGGGTGATGGCGACCAGCCCGGCGACCGCGCCGGAGATGGCGCCGAGGGCGGTGGGCTTGCCATTGTGAATCCACTCGGCGATGGACCATCCGATGGCGGCAGCGGCGGTGGCAAAGTGAGTGTTGACGAAGGCGCTGGTGGCCAGGGGGCTGGCGGCGAGGGCGCTGCCGGCGTTGAAGCCGAACCAGCCTACCCAGAGCAGACAAGCGCCGGTGAAGCTGAGCACCATGGAGTGAGGCGCCATCTTGGTGTAGGGGTAGCCGATGCGCTTGCCCAGATAAAGGCAGCAGATGAGGGCGGAGACGCCGCTGGTGATGTGGACGACGGTGCCGCCGGCAAAATCGAAGCTGGGGAAGCGGGCGTGGATGTTGGCGGAGTTGAGTAATCCGTCAGCGCCCCAGACCATGTGGGCCATGGGACAGTAGACGATGAGCGACCAGAGGGAGAGAAAGATAGCCATGGCGCTGAACTTCATACGCTCGGCAAATGCGCCGCAGATGAGCGCCGGGGTGATGATGGCGAACATGAGCTGGTAGATCATGAAGGTCTGCTCGGGAATGGTGGCGGCGTAATCGGCGTTGGGAGTGAGGGTGACGCCGCGCAGGAAGAGGTGACTAAAACCGCCGACGAACCAGTTGCCGTGACCGAAGGCCAGCGAGTAGCCGACGATGGCCCAGAGGACGGTGACCAGTCCCATCATGGCAAAGCTCTGCATCATGGTTCCGAGGATGTTCTTTTTGCGGACCAGGCCGCCATAGAAGAGGGCCAGTCCGGGGCCGGTCATGAGCAGGACGAGGGCCGAAGAGACCAGCATCCAGGCGTTGTCGCCGGCCGACTGGGCAGAAGCGGCAGCGGCCTTGTTGGCGTCGATGGCCTGTTGCAGGGCGGCAATCTGGGCCTGGGTGGCTGGAGCCTGCGCGGCGGGCGCGACGGACTGAGCGAGAGTGGTAGCCGGAATTGCCAGCAGCGCGTAGAGAAGCAGCAACATCATTCCAAAACGGCGCATGTGATTTTCACTTTCAGAAAATTGCGGTCGATAACACGCTCAACAGCCAGAGGCGGCACAATCCATCTTGCGGACGTAAATTGGCGTAACTCCAGCGTGAGGCTTAAAAAGAAATATAGGGTTGTAGGAATAAGGAATCCATGAAGACAAATAAGGAACCTATGAAGATTTCTGAAAAAAGCCAGTCAATGCGCCAGCAGAAGGGCAAATCGCCGTGAAAACATTCTTATCTCTGCACTATTTGAATTCTCGCTACAAATGGGAGAGCATTATCGTTGTTGGCTATGCCAGCCAACTCCGGTCAGCGGTATAGTAGAAACATGACGGCGACGGCGGAGCGGGATCGATATTTATTTGGAGCGCTGGAGAGCAGCGCGCAGAACCGCGCCAAGGTGATGGAGGCGAACTACGGCTATGAGACGCCGGAGGGCATTTTGCTGACCTCGCTGGATTATGCGGTGAACTGGATCCGGAAGAATTCGCTTTGGCCGGTGACCTTCGGGCTGGCCTGCTGCGCGATTGAGATGATGTCGACGGGGGCCTCTCGCTACGACATTGCGCGCTTCGGGGCAGAGGTCTTCCGGCCATCCCCGCGGCAATCGGACGTGATGATCGTGGCGGGGAGGGTTTCGCAGAAGATGGCGCCGGTGCTGCGGCGGCTGTACGACCAGATGCCGGAGCCGAAGTGGGTGATCTCGATGGGCGCATGCGCGACCTCGGGCGGGGTCTTCAATAATTACGCGGTGGTGCAGGGGGTCAACCAGGTGGTTCCGGTGGATGTGTATGTTCCGGGATGCCCGCCGCGTCCGGAACAACTGATCTATGCACTGACGCTTCTGCAAGAGAAGATCCAGCGCGAACCGCGCAGCCTGATGAAGACGTTGAATATGGAGTAACATAGCCAGGTGATAGAAGTTTCGCTATTAAAGTTACTAAGGTAAGGACTTTACCCCCCCAGTGTCTTAATATGTAACAGTGCAAAAGCATAATAAATTATCTCTTTGAGAAACAGAATCAGAAGTGTTAATTTTAATAAAGCTGCGCTAGCGGCGCGGGATTCCCTGCATTCAATCATGTGTTCAGCCCGAGCCGTTGCAGTATTCGCCGCAGATTGGTGAATGTGTCGCCCGGATTGACTACGGAGGAACTGTATATGTGTTCGAGTGTTTCGAAGTCTATGAGCCGATTGGCTGCCCTGACAATTCTTGCGTTGGCGTCGGTTGCCCTGGTGGCCCAGGTTGAGCCGGCGGTGAAAGGGAGGTCGCAGGATTATAACTTGTCGAAGTGGGATATTTTTGTTGGCTACAGCTATTTTGATATGCGCGGCACGACCGTCTATGGCCATGCGGAAGGCGTTGTATCCGGCTCGATCGGCCCGGTTGTCGGGGTTCAATTCATGGATGAGAAGATCGGTCTGGCTGAAAGCCTGACCCATTTTTATAACCGCCATCTTGGGCTGGAGTTCTATTCAGCCCAGCATGATATGTTCCGCAACTCCGACACCAGTGATGGGGCGCAGGCCGGCTCCAGCAATAGCGGCATGTTCACCATGCAGATGGGTCCGTTTTACCGCTGGCGTTATAAAAGGCTGACACCGTGGGTGCATTTCCTGGTGGGAGGAGTCAGCCTGCAAGGCCCGGCTTCGCAGAGTTATACGCCAGGAGAGACGACAACCCTGGGCGGCGGCCTGGACATAGAATTGAGCCATCGCTGGGCATTGCGGTTGGGCGAAGGCGACTATGAATACGTACACGTGAATTACGGAAAGCCTTATCTGGGTTCCGACGGCGTCGATTGGGATTCAGGCGGCCTGGTCAACATCCATGGAATCCGCTTTGCGGCAGGCATTGTGTATCACATGTATTCGAACCCCTCGTCACAGCCGCTGGCGTTAGTGTGCACGACCACGACCAGTAAGTCGTCGATCTACGCCGGCGAGCCGTTGACGGTATCGGCGATAGCCAGCAACCTGAACCCCAAGCTGAACGTGGTTTATGACTGGAGCGGCAGCGGGGTGACGGGTACAGGAGAGACAGCGACGGTGGCCACGGCAGCACTGAAGCCGGGCACGTATACGGTGAGGGCATTGGTGAAGGAAGGCAAGGCCGGCAAGGAGGGCCTGAAGCCCGGCGAGAGCGCCGACTGCTCGACCAACTATCTCGTAATGCCCTTTGAGCCGCCTACCCTCAGCTGCATAGCCAACCCGATCACCATTCAGCCGGGCGATACGAGCACGATAACCGCAACCGGAGTGAGTCCGCAGAATCGCCCGCTGACCTACAGCTACACGGCTACGGCGGGCACGGTGGAAGGCAGCGGCACGAGCGTGAAGTACAACTCGACGGGAGCGCCGACCGGCGTTGTGGTGGTCACCGGCACGGTGAGCGACGACTTAGGGCAGACGGCCAAGTGCGACACCAACATAACGATCCTTAAGCCGTATGTTGCGCCGGCGCCGTACTCTCAGGCGTTGTGCTCGCTCAGCTTTGCCAGTGACAAGCAGCGCCCGGAGCGGGTGGACAACGAAGCCAAGGCCTGCCTGGACGGTGTAGCGCTTGAACTGCAAAAGCACACCGATGCCAAGGTTGTGCTGGTAGGCAATTCGGATGCCACGGAGAAGGCCAAGACCACCAAGCAAGAAAAGGCCGGGCAAAAGAACAAGAACCTCAATGTGGTGGACCCGGCAGCCCAGCGGGCGGTCAACGCCAAGGAGTACCTGGTGACGGAGAAGGGCATTGATGCTTCTCGCATCAGCGTGGTGACGGGCAAGTCGGATGGCCAGACGGTGGATGATTACCTGGTGCCCTCCGGCGCCAACTTTGCGACAGACGTTCCCGGGACCAACGCGGTGGACGAGAGCGCGGTGAAGCCACATGTACGCAAGCCCCTGCCCGCCAAGACGCACAAGCCAGCAGCGGGGAAACCAGCGGCGCAGTAACGCCGCCGGGCAGCCGGCAGGGCCAACCTGCGGCTCCGGCGGAGGTAAAATCGATGTCCGGCCTCCATCTCTGTTTAGACCGGGGGCCGGATATGCGCAAGGTTGAGCGATTCTCGAGTCGACCCAGGAGGTTGGCCGTAAACCGGCCGACCTCTTGTTTTTATGCAGTTTTCTCGTAATATTCGCCCCCGTGGGCGGCCAATATACCACATAAATCGTCTGTGAATATGCCGGCAAAAAACAAGTTTTCGGGGGGGGACTATCCAAAGGTACGGCTATAGTACTATGATTCGATATTGAGTTCCGCTTTTGTTTGTTGGTTCCATGATTGTTTTCAGCACGATTGATTTCAGGCTGTTCAGCAGGTTGTAGTCCGGAAATGGCGCATCAGCAAGCCACTTCATCAACATTTTCAATCTGAATGTGGAGGAGAAACCCATGTATTCGAAGAATTTGAAGTTTGCAGGCTTGGTATTGGCTTTGGCATGTTTGGCCTTTGCGTCGATCGGATGCCAGAAGGCCCCGCCGATCACGCTTTCGGCCGTGGCCAGCCCGCCGGCCGTTTACGCCGGAGAGCCGGTCACGGTGACCGCGACCGCCGGCTCGGTGGATACCAACAAAAAGAACAACGTGATCTACAGCTGGTCGGGAACGGACGTGACGGGCAGCGGAACGACGGCTTCCGTGGCCACGGGCACGCAGACGCCGGGCAGCTACACAGTGAAGGCGGAAGTGAAGGAAGGCAAGAAGGGCAAGGAAGGCCTGAAGCCAGGCCAGACGGCCGATGCCTCGGCCAACTACGCGGTGAAGCAGTTTGAGCCGCCGACGATCAGCTGCTCAGCCAGCCCCAGCACCATCAAGCCGGGCGAGACCAGCACGGTAACGGCAAGCGCACTGAGCCCGCAGAACCGTCCGCTGGCACTGAGCTACTCGGCATCGGCGGGCAGCGTGAGCGGCAGCGGCGCCACGGCGGTATTCAATTCGGCCGGAGCGCCGACCGGCGTGGCGAGCATCACCTGCACGGTGACTGACGACAAGAGCCAGACGGCGATGGCGAACACCAGCGTCACCATTCTGGCCCCGTACGTAGCCCCGATTCCGCACGTGCAGCAGCTTGGCACAGTCGACTTCAGCAAGGACAAGCTCCACCCAACACGCGCCAACAACGAAGCCAAGGCGGCTCTGGATGGAATCGCTCTGGAATTGCAGCGTCAGCCGGATGCGAAGCTGGTGGTGGTGGGCGAGGCCATTGCCAAGGAGCGGGCCAAGACCGCCAAGGAGCAACAGTTCGCGCTGAAGCACAAACATGCCAAGGTTGTGGATCTGGCCGCGGAGCGCGCCGTCAACGTGAAGGACTACCTGGTGACGGAAAAGGGCATCGACGCCGCTCGCATCAGCGTGGCCACGGAGGACAGGAAGGACGCGCAAGCGGTGGAGACCTACCTGGTGCCGGCGGGCGCGAACTTTGCCGCCGACGTACCTGGGACCACCCCGGTGGATGAAGCTGCGGTGAAGCCGGCTCCGGTGAAAAAAGTAGTTGCCGCCAAGCCCATGAAGAAGGCTGCGGGCAAGAAGTAACGAGTAAACAGAATGCCCTGACGGCAGGCCTCGAGGGCCTGACGCCAAGGGTGACGCATGTTCTCCAGCCATTCCACGAGGGCTGGCCGGTAAACCGGCCAGCCTTCTTTTGCGTTGAGCGTTGAGATGGAGCTTGTTACGTGCCTGGAGAATGACCTTGATGCCTTGTTTGTATACTCTTCATATGAGCCTATGGAGTTTCCAGATAGCATGAATTGTTTGCGAAATAGCATTTCTATTTTTTCTCCGGTTAGAGTTTTTGCGCACGTTTCATTTTTAGTTTTCATTGCCGTTTCCGGAGTGGCGGCGCAGAGGCCGTGGAGCGCGATAGGCCCGATGGGCGGCGACGCGCGCTCCTTTGCGGCGGTTCCGGGCGAGCCCCATCACCTCTATATGGGCACCATCAACAGCTGGATATATGAGTCCGTGGATGGAGGCGGAAGCTGGCGCCGGCTCTCCAAGCTGGACCCGGCAGACGATCTTGTTGTGGACCACATCATCGTGGACCCGGTGAATCCGGCGAGGGTTTTTGCAGCCGCATGGAAGCTGGACCAGCCGGGCGGCGGGCTGTGGGCGAGCCACGACGGGGGACAAAACTGGAGCGCGGTGGAGGGGCTGCGCGGGCAGTCGATTCGCGCCCTGGCGCAGGCTTCCTCGGAGCCGAAGATCCTGATTGCGGGAACGCTGGAAGGCGTCTTCCGCAGCACGGACGCTGGCGCGACGTGGGCGCAGATCAGCCCGCCGGAGAGCCATGAGATTCACGAGGTGGAGTCGCTGGCCATCGACCCGACGGACCCGGATGTGGTGTACGCGGGGACGTGGCACCTGCCGTGGAAGACCACGGACGGGGGCAAGAACTGGCACAACATCAAGCAGGGCGTGATCGACGACTCCGACGTGTTCTCCATCATCATCGATCCGGCGCAGCCGAAGATTGTGTTTGCCAGCGCGTGCAGCGGCATTTACAAGAGCGAGAACGCGGCCGAGCAGTTCAAGAAGATCGAGGGCATTCCCTCGACGGCGCGCCGGACGCGGGTGCTGAAGCAGGACCCGGCGCAGCGGGAGGTGGTGTATGCGGGAACCACCGAAGGGCTGTACAAGACGATAGACGGCGGCAAGCACTTCCAGCGCATGACCGGGCCGGATGTGATTGTGAACGATGTTTTTGTAGATCCGGGGGAATCGAATCATGTGCTGATGGCCACCGACCGCGGCGGCGTACTGCAGAGCCGGGATGCGGGGACGAGCTTTACGGCGGCGAACGAGGGCTTCAGCGGTCGCAAGGTGGAGGCGCTGCTGGTGGAACGCCCGCCTGCGGCGGGGCCAATTGCGCCTGAGGCGCCGCCTGCAGTGGGATCAACAGAGTCCGCGGCGCGGCCAACTGCGATGGGGTCAACTGCGCCCGCGGCGAGGATTTTTGCCGGGGTGGTGAACGACAAGAGCTATGGAGGCGTTTTTGTTTCCAGCGATGGCGGGGCGCACTGGGAGCAGATGGCCGAGGGGCTGGAGGGGCGCGATGTTTTTGCGCTGGCCGAGTCGCCGGAGGGGACGATCCTGGCGGGCACCAATCGCGGGATTTTTGCACTGGAGAAGAACGAAGACAAAAAGGACGCGCCGGGATTTCATTGGAAATCGCGCAGCACGATCGAGAACACGCTGGTGAAGACGGCCACGGAGACGCACTATGGCAAGCGCGTCAACATTGAAAAGCAGGTGAAGGATACGCGGCGGGAAATGGAGGGGCGAGTGCAGGCGCTGGATCTATCCGGCGAGGCGTGGCTGGCGGCGACTCCGGGGGGCGTCTACACCAGCAAGGATAAGGGCGAGAGCTGGCAGGGCGGGCCGGTGATGGGCGTGGGGGATTATCTGGCGGTGGCCGCGCACGGAGCGCAACTGACCGCGGCGCGAAAAGATGGAGTGGTTTTGTCCACAGACGGCGGACAGACGTGGAGGCCGATGGGGATTCCGGCAATGCTGACGCGGATTCACTCGATTGTTTTTTCGTCGGATGGGACGTTGTGGCTGGGCGCGCGCGAGGGCGTGTATTTTACGCACGACCTGGGCAAGACGTGGATGTGGGTGCATCGCTTTCCGCTGAGCGACGTGGACGCGCTTTTCTATGACGCACACTTGAACAGGATTCTGGTGAGCTCGCGGGCGAGCAATCAGGTTTATTCCATTAATCCGAAGACACTGGAGTGGAAGTGGGCGCAGACGGGGTACAAGATTGCGCTGGTGCGCGCGGCGGGAGAGCGGCTGTTGGCGGCCTCGCTGTATGACGGGGTGGTGGAAGAACAGTGATCAGTGAACAGTGGACAGATATTAGGGAATAGTTCTGTATCATTAGACTATGCAGACGGAGAGGGCGGAGAGCCGCCAGAGAGCTGAATTTCGTACCTACGACCCAAGGCTTGAGCCAATAGCCGCGAAAGTTCTGGCCGGGGAGCGGCTGGGATTCGACGATGGGATTGCGCTTTACGGTTCAACGGATGTGCTGGCCGTGGGCTGGCTGGCCAACCATGTGCGCGAGCGGCTGCATGGAGACGTGACCTACTTCAACGTCAACCGTCACATCAACCCGACAAATGTATGCGTGGCGGCTTGCCGGCTGTGCGCTTTTGGGCGCAAGAAGGGCGATGCCGCGGGCTACACCATGGCGCTGGAGGAGGCGTGGGAGAAGGCGGCCACGGGCTATTCGGAGGCGGTGACGGAGTTTCACATTGTCGGCGGGCTGCACCCGGATCTGCCGCTGGAATATTTTCTCGACCTTGTGCGCGGGCTGAAGGCGCGATTTCCCAAGGTGCACGTGAAGGCCTTCACCATGGTGGAGGTGGCGTACCTGGCGCGGCGGGCGAAGCTGGGCATTGAAGAGACGCTGATTAAATTGCGCGAGGCGGGAGTGGACTCGATGCCGGGCGGCGGGGCGGAGATCTTTGCGGCGCGGGTGAGGTCGATTATCTGCGACCACAAGATCGACGGCGAGGAGTGGCTGGAAACGGCGCGCCTGGCTCACAAGCTGGGCTTCAAGTCCAATGCGACGATGCTATACGGGCACATTGAGAATGACGAAGACCGCGTGGACCACCTGCTGAAACTGCGCGCGTTGCAGGATGAGACGGGCGGATTTCAGACGTTTATTCCGCTGGCCTTTCATCCGGAGAACACGGCGCTGGACCACCTGCCGGTGACCACGGGACTGACGGATATTCGCCAGGTGGCGGTGAGCCGATTGCTGCTGGACAACTTTGCCCACATCAAGGCATACTGGCAGATGCTCACGGCGAAGATTGCGCAGATTGCGCTGCGCTTTGGGGCCGACGACCTGGACGGCACGGTGGTGGAGGAGAAGATTTACCACGACGCGGGCGCGACCACGCCGCAAGGCATGACGCGCAAGGAGCTTTGCCGGCTGATTACCGAGGCCGGGCGGATTCCGGTGGAGCGCGACACCCTTTACCATCCAGTGACGCGCACGGAAGACAGCTTTATTGTGGCGGTTTAAGCGGATTAAGATGAAATTGGAAGGGGACGATCTCGATGGGTGAATTTAGCCGGAATGCACTGGTTGGACTCTGCTTCGGATTTCTGTGGGGAATCGCTTGCTCCATTGCAATTCTGTATTCCATTTACCTGGCGGCCTATCGCAAGGCGATCAAAGATTCGCTCAAGCAGGTGAAGCCGCTGCGGTATACGCGCGTGCTGGACATGGTGATGGCACAGAAGGCGGAAAAGAAAGAGGCCAAGAAGGCAAAGGCGGCAGCGGCGCTCCCACCGGAGTGAGAGGCTGTTGACGATGGGATTTATGAGAATGGCAGATCGAGTTTGTCACGCTGCGAAAGAATAAAGTTCCACGCAGATTATATAGAAATTTACCGCAGGGGCTAAAGCCCACGATTTTATTGGGCATTTTGCGGCACGACTAAAGTCGTGCCCTGTTACAAAACGTCTTTAAATGCAATGCTGCGTCACTGCCGGACAACTTCACCGTTTTTCATCACAAAGCTGATGCGCTCGACGGCGGTGATGTCGTCGAGGGGGTTACTGCGCCGATGGCGCAGGCGGCTTCTCGTTGGCGGTGAAGGTGGTCCAGGGGCCGGCGATCAGGTCGTGCAGGATAGGTCTTTGCCACTCGAACTGGGGATGCGCTGCGAGGAAGGGCGCAACCAGGAAGCTCTCGCCGCAAGGGTGACCGGCCCGGCCGATAAAGCTGAGCCTGGCCGCCATCTCCGAATCCATCACTTTGCCGGTTACAGCGCCGCCTGGATTAAAGGGCGGAGTATCCCAGACCTTTTCGCCGACGGGCGAGGTCTCCTCATGACCGCAAAGGCTGCGCTTGCCGGCGTCCACCTTGCGCTCGTAGCTGTCATAGTGGTCGGAGAGATAGGCCTCGGCCAGGGTTGTATCGAGCTTGCCGTAGTGCTCCTTCACAAACTCCTCGGCGCGAATGCGGCGGGCATTCATGGAGCTTTCGGGATCTTTGGGATCGTAGTTCTTGGTATCGTCGAGGATCAGATCCGGGTCCACGGCAAAGTTCGAGGAGACAAAATAGCCATCCTTCTTTCTGGTGAGCGGGGTGTGGCGCAGGCCCAACTCCAGGTAGGCGATCTCGCCTGTCTTGCGGTCGCCGATAAGCCAGGAGTTGGCGTAGCCGCCGTTGTTGTCCTTGCGCATGATGGCGGCGTACTCGTCGATGGAGGTGGCGTACTGCATGGCTTTGCGCGCGCGGTCGAACTCTGGAATGCCCTTCACATTGAAGCCAATGCCCATAGGCAGCGTGGTTTCGGTAATCATCAGGCCGCTTGCATTTACGCCGAAATCGTCCTGGCTGGTGATGACGCCGGGCATCCCGTCCATCAAAATATGCTGGCCGCGCGCCGGGACGATGTCGAAGACGATGCGCCAGCGCTCGCCTTCGGCGTAGGAGCTCCAGTTGCTATGGGCGATGACGATCTTTCCGTCCCTGGTTGCCGAGCCGGTGGCGATCAAGGCGCTACACTTGCCCGGCTCCGGCGCCGCGGGCGGGTTCGATTTGGCATCCTGTGATTTCAGCCAGGGAAGGTAGTACAAGCTCAATTCCATTACGCCATTGAGCGCGACAACGTCCCACAAATCCAGCGACGATCCTTGCGCCTTCAGCCCGACGGTGATGCCCTGCAGCTCCTGCTTGTACTCTTTGTCGAGATGCGGCCAGAAAATCTTCTTTGCGGCATCCCTGTAAAAGCTCCATTCACGCTTGACCTGGCGCTGCGTCTCGACGCGGTAGACATTCACGATGTCTTCGATCTGGCGGGCCATCAGATAGCCATGCTGGAAGCCGATCTGACCGGGCCTGCCCTCGAGGTGCACATAGGTCCACCCGCTCTCGCTGAATTTATAGCTGCCCGCGAGGCGCGGGTCGGACGCGGACTGCGAGGAGGCGATGGAGGCGGAGAGAATGGCAAGAAAAAGAAGAAGTGCGTGGCGCATTCCGATAGCTCCTGAGTTGACGGCTGGCTGGGCCCGGACGGCTCACCCCGAAAGTTCTTATGCGATACGGTCACACTGGATTGTAACTCAGCGTTGAGAGTAATCCTACTGCTTTACAATCACGCCGCCCTTCATCACAAAGCTCACGCGTTCGACGGCGGTGATGTCGTCGAGGGGGTTGCCGGGGACGGCGACAATGTCAGCGAAGTAGCCGGGCTTGAGCCGGCCGATCTGGCCCTCCCAGCCGAGGAGCCTGGCTCCGTTGATCATGTCCGCTTGCAGAACAGCCAAGGGCTTCATGCCGTAGCGGACCATCAGCTCCATTTCGACGGCTTGCGTGCCGTGGGGAAAGGGACCGACGTCGGAGCCGACTGCGAAGGGGATTCCGGCGGCGATTTGCCGCTTGAACTCGCTGATTTTGTAATCAAGCAGGGCTTTTTCGCGGGCGGCGACGGCGGGCGATTCCGCGTGGCGGGCGAAGTAGTCGAAGATGGCGAAGGTGGGGACGGCGGGGATTTTTTTCTCGATCATGAGGCGCATGGTTTCGTCGCTGAGCTGCGTAGCGTGGTCGATGGAGGCGACACCGGCCTGGACGGCGTAGAGGGTGCCCGGCTCGCCCTGAGCGTGGACGCCGATGGTGGTTCCCAGACGGCGGGCTTCTTCGACGGCGGCGGCGAGTTGCGCCTCGGTGTACTGGTAAGGCGTGCGGAGATTGCCGTCGATCATCTGGTCGTGGCCAGTTTCGTATATCTTGACGAAGTCGGAGCCTTCTTTGTGCTGCTGGCGGATGACCTCTATGAGCTGGTCAGTGGAGTTGGCGTAGTCGGCGTTGGGGAGCACGTGCTGGGCGGGATTGTAGTGGAGGGCGTCTTCGTGGCCGCCGAGAATATCGATGGCGTTGCCGCTGATGCGCAGGCGGGGGCCGGGGATGAGGCCGGAGTTAATGGCGTCGCGGAGGGCGGTGTCGGCAGAACCGGCGCCCTCGGTGCCCATGTCGCGCTCGGCGGTGAAGCCGGCCATGAGGTCGGCCTTGGCGGCCTGGGCGGCAAGGAGGGTGCGCCAGGGAACCGACTCCTCGACGGTTTGCAGATCCTCAGCGCCGGGATGCAGGAAGAGATGCACGTGGGCGTCAATGAGGCCGGGGAGGAGCGTGACGTCGCCGAGGTCGATGACGCGGGCTCCCTGGGGGTGCTCGACGGAGCTACCGACGGCAAGGATGCGCTCGCCCTGGACGAGAATTTCGCCGGGCTTGAGCAGGGTTCCGGTGTCGATTTGCAAAAGACGGGCGGCGTGGAGCACGATGGGCGTGGCGGCAGGCGGCTGGGCGGCGGCAAAGGCAAGAGAGAGGGCCGCAGTGCAGGCGGGCAGGGTGAAGGTGCGCAGATACGAAGAAAAAATTGGCATGGATATGAATATGGCGCATCCGGGCGGGGTTGTCCATGGGAGGGGTGTGGACAACAAAAACGCAGCACAAAATTGGGGAATCGCACTAGAATGAGGAGGCTGCTTGGGTGTGAAGCCATGCGCACTATCAAATACACGGACGGTGTTATTGCCGGGCTGATTTTTCTGGGCGGCATGGTTTCTGCCGGAGCACAGACGACGGCGGCACATGCACCAACATTACTGACGGTGGTGGATGAAGTTGGCGCGGCGGTGTCCGATGCGCAGGTGATTCTTCAGGAGCCGGGAGAGAGCGAAGTTCGTTTCTCGACCGACTACGCCGGGCATGGGACCTACATTCTGAAGGGAAGCCAGCCCTACCTGCTGCGCATTGCCAAGCATGGATATTATGAGACGGTTGAGCCGCAGGCCGATCCGCAGGCGCGCGAGATCAAGGTGGTACTGAACCACGAGCAGGTGGTGAAGGAGCAGGTGAGCGTGACGGCCTCGGCTCCGGGCATCGATACGGAAGAGATTCCCGACAAGATCACCATGGAGCTGCCGGAGATTATCAATGTGCCGTATCCGACCTCGCGCGACATTCGCAACCTGCTGCCGTTTTATCCGGGGGTGGTTCAGGACGCGACCGGGCAGGCGCATGTGTCCGGGTCAGAGACGTGGGCGACGCTGGATATGCTGGATGGATTCGACATCCGCTCGCCGATGAGCGGGATTCTGGCGCTGCGGGTGAGCGCGGACGCGGTGCGCTCGATTGACAAAGAGGTGACCCGCTACCCGGTGGAGTATGGCAGAAGCACGGGCGGCGTGCTGGCTTTCTATACCGGGATGGGCGACAACAAATTCCGCTTCAATGCGACAAACTTCATTCCCTCGTACCGGGACACCAATGGAATTCGCTTTGACCAGTTTGTGCCGAGGGTTACGTTTTCCGGGCCGCTGATACGCAACCGGGCATGGTTTTTCGACGGGGTGGAGGCGGAATACGACGATATCTACATCGAGGGACTGCAACCAGGGGCGGACACCGACCACCTGATCCGGGGAAGCAACTTGATTCGCATGCAGACGAATCTGAGGCCGGCCAATATTCTGACGGGCGGGCTGCTGTTCAACGTGTATCACTCACCCAACGACGGCATCTCGACGCTGGTTCCGCAGGCGAGCACCACGGACAGAAATACGATTGCCTGGCTGCCGTACGTTCGCGATCAGCAGAGTTTCCGCAAGGGCGCGCTGCTGGATATGGGTCTGGGCGTGGTGCGCATCAGCGACGGCTACGAGCCGCATGGAAACACGCAGTTTGAAATTACTCCGGAGATTTCCGAGGGCAGTTATTTTGAGAATGAGACCGGCCACTCGCAGCGCGTCGAGGGAAACGCGGCGCTCTATCTGCCGCCACGACACTGGATTGGGGAGCACGATCTGAAGGTGGGCGTCGATGTGGACCACATCGGTTATGGGGAGAGCGTTCGACGCGCGCCGGTGGAGTATCTGCGCGAGGATGGAACGCTGCTCAGGCGCAGCACGTTTTCCGCAAACGCGCCGTTTACGCGCAATAATGTGGAGGCCGGGGCGTACGCGCAGGACCGGTGGAAGCCGCGCGCGGGCCTGCTGGTGGAACCGGGATTGCGCCTCGATTGGGACGAGATCATCCGCAACCCGCGTTTGTCACCGCGATTGGCGGTAAACTACTCGCCCGGCGCAACCCATGGGAGAACAAAACTCTCCGCGGGCATGGGGCTTTATTACGAGCACACGCAACTGGAATACCTGATGAGGGCGCTGGCCGGGGTTCGCGACGATACGTATTACGAAAGCGATGGCGTGACGCCGGAGGGCGCGGCGGTGGAGACAACTTTTACCGCCAACTACGGATCGCTGCACGAGGCGCGGGCAGTGAACTGGAGCGCGGGAATTGAAGAAAAGCTGCCGGGTTCTGTTTATGTGAATGTGAATTATCTGCACAAGCGCGTGACGGATGAGTTCACCTACGTGGACCAAAATACTTTGTCGGCGCTTTACGGAAATTATGCGCTGACGAATGGTAGGCGGGATAGCGACCACGCAACCGAGATCGATGTGCGGCGCAGCTTTGCAGGCGGGTACACGCTCTTTGCCGCTTACACGCGTTCCTCCGCCCGGACGAATGCGGCCATCGATTATGTGCCCACGCTGTCGATGCTGGGCGCGCAGCAGAGCGGACCGTTGGGATGGGATACACCGAATCGCGCGCTGAGCTGGGGTTGGCTGCCGTTTCCGATGCCGAAAATGAAAAAGAGCTGGGACTTTGTTTACACCGTGGATTGGCGGACGGGCTTTCCCTACACGCCGGTTGACGATAACTCGCAGGTGGCGGGCGCGGCAGGCTCGCAGCGCTTTCCGGATTACGTGTCGGTCAGTCCAGGGCTGGAATGGCGCTTTCACTTTCGCCGCTATTACTTCGGGCTGCGCGGGGTGATGGAAAACATGACCAACAGCAGGGATCCGCTGGTGGTGAACAACGTGGTGGATTCTCCGCAGTATGGAAGTTTCAGCGAGTACCTGGGGAGAGCTTTCACGGCGCGGATACGGCTGATCAGCCAGAAGAAGTAGAGCGGTTTCCACCTTTAAACGGAAAGAGAGACACTGTATGATTTCGGGTTTCGTACCGGGTAGCCGCTCCCTGGTAGTCTACTTTTACTCAACCTTTGACACGTAGCACCTACTTTTTGTAATTTCGAATCACAGCGGAGAAATCTGCTTTTCTTCCCCCGCTCACACACCCCCAAGGAGACCCTCATGGCACGAGTCACCGGAATCGGCGGCGTCTTCCTCAAAGCCCGCGACCCCAAAGCCCTCTCCGGCTGGTACGCCCAGCACCTCGGCATCCAGCTCGCCGACTACGGCGGCGCAAACTTTCTCTGGTCCGACGAAGTCCCCGCCGGTACCGGCCAAACTACCTGGATGCTCTTCCCCGACAACACCAAACACTTCGGCGCCGCCACCCAATGCGCCATGATCAACTACCGCGTCGACGACCTCGAAGCCCTCCTCACCCAGCTCCGCGCCGCGAACGTCCCCATCGACCCCCACCAAGAATCCGACTCCAACGGCCACTTCGCCTGGATCACCGACCCCGAGGGCAACCGCCTCGAACTCTGGCAACCAGTCGTCGAGACACCGTAAAAATTACCCAACGAAAATCATCGTTAACGCGGCGTGGGTAGGGCACCCGTGATTCGCGGCTACCGTGATTTGTGCTATCCCACCCATTCGCAGAGTGCGCGAATGGATGGGGCACCCAGGTATTTGCATGCGCAGCCGCTTTAATAGGCGGGAATGCCGGTGAGGTGCTGGCCGACGATGAGGGTGTGAATGTCGTGGGTGCCCTCGTAGGTGATGACCGATTCCAGGTTCATCATGTGACGCATGATGGGGTAGTCTTCGGTGATGCCGTTGGCGCCGAGGATGTCGCGACTGATGCGGGCACACTCCAGGGCCATCCAGACGTTGTTGCGCTTGGCGAGAGAGATGTGATGATGCTCCACCTTGCCCGCGTCCTTGAGGCGGCCGACGTGGAGGGAGAGCAACTGCGCCTTGGAGATTTCATTGGCCATCCAGACCAGCTTTTGCTGGACGATCTGGTGGCTGGCGATGGGCTGGTTGCGGAACTGCTTGCGGAACTTGGCGTACTGCAGGGCGGTGGAGAAGCAGTCCATGGCTGCGCCGATGGCTCCCCAACTGATGCCGTAGCGCGCCTGGTTGAGGCACATGAAGGCGCTCTTGATGCCGACCGCGCCGGGCATGAGGGCGGTGAGGGGAACGCGCACGTCCTGGAGCGAGAGGCCGCTGGTGTGAGAGGCGCGCAGGCTCCACTTGCCGTGGACATCGTAGGCGGTGAAGCCGGGGCGATTGGTTTCGACGAGGAAGCCGCGGATTTTGCCGCCCTCGTCCTCGACTTTGGCGAAGATGACGGCGACGTCAGAGATGGTTCCGGAGGTGATCCAGAGCTTTTCGCCGTTGAGGATGTACTCGTTGCCGACCTTGCGGGCGGTGGTGGTCATGGCACTGGGATTGGAGCCTGCGCCAGGCTCGGTGAGGCCGAAGCAGCCGAGCTTTTCGCCGCTGGCCATGGCCGGGAGCCAGGTGTTTTTTTGCTCGTCGGAGCCAAAGGCGTAGATGGGGTACATGACCAGGCCGGATTGCACGCTGACAAAGCTGCGAATGCCGGAATCGCCGCGCTCCAGCTCCTGCATGACCAGGCCGTACTCGACGTTGTTCATACCGGCGCAGCCGTAGCCCTCGAGGTTGGCGCCGTAGAAGCCCAACTCGCCCATGAGGGGGACCAGCTCGCGGGGAAAACGCTCGGTGCGGTTGCACTCCTCGATGATGGGAATGATGTTGTCCTCGACAAAGTCGCGCGCGGTTTTGCGGACGAGCAGTTCGTCCTCGCTGAAGCTGGAGTCGAGGTTGATGAGATCAAAGCCCTGGAATTTGAAGCCCATGGTAGCCTGCCAATCTTTAGAAATCACTCAAAACAGATGATTTTAGCAGACGGGGATGGGAATCAGACGCGGACTGACTCATTCTTCCAATGACACTACGCCGATGTCGCCATCGACAATGATGCGCTGACCGGAGCGGATTCTATCGGTAGCCACGCCGGTTCCCAGCACGGCGGGCACGCCGTATTCGCGCGCCACGATGGAGCTGTGACTGAGCGGGCCGCCGACATCGGTGACGATGCCCGAGGCCAGCGCGAAGAGCGGCGTCCAGGCCGGGGTGGTGATTTTGGCGACAAGAATATCTCCCGGCTTCATCCGATCGAACTCCTGCGGGCCGTGAATCACAGAGGCCGGGCCGGTAACCTTGCCGGGGCTGGCGCCAATTCCTTTAATGGTGTTGCCGGCCGCCTGGCTGCTTTGCGCGGGCATCCAGCGGCTGAAGTCGATTCCCAGGATTCGTGCGCCGCCCTTGACGGGCAAAGCGACAGGCGGCGTGACAAGATGCTCCCGCTGCCAGGTCTCGCGCCGCTCCTCAATCGCGCGGCGATAATCCCCGGTGGACTGGCCGGCATCGAGCTGCCGCGCTGACTCCTTCACCTCGTCCCACTTCAGCCAAAACACCTCATCGGGTTCCGCAATTGCGCCCGCGGCAACCAACCGGTGTCCCATCTCGCGCAGGATGCGGCGCAGCACCGGCCATCCCAGGCCAACGTCGGCGAGCGCGTCCTCGCGCAGCGGCGCAGAACGTTGCGCCCAGCCGAGCAAGCTCCGGAACATGCGCAGGCGAAGCCCGCCCAGGCGCGCGAGCAGCGATGCGGCAGCCCGTTCCCTCGCCGCCGCAACCGCCGCCTGCCGCTCGTAGGGGCTGCGGCCCTGGCCCGCAACGAAGTACTTGAGCGTATCGAGCAGCGCCGCCGGGGCGTCGGCAGGGACGCTCTTGGCGAAGTCCAGGTCGTAGACGGCGTGGCCAAAACGATTCAGATGTTCCTCGAAGCGGCGGGAAAATTCCCCCCAGCTTTCCCGGTTGGCGATGGGCGCTAATTGCGCTTCGTATGCCGCCGCAATCACCTTGCCGCTGGTTTGGGCCAGATAATCGGCAAGCCCGGCCTCGCCACGCGCCCACATGGCCAGGTCGTAGAGCGACTTCTCGGCCAGGATCGGCGCGCTATCGAAACCCAGGAGAAAGGTGGGCGCGGGCGGATCGCTCTTGCGCTTGATGAGGCGGTTGTACAGGGCGGTAAAGAAGGCTTCGCTTAGATTGGGCTGCCCCAGAACGAGCTGAATACATATGTAATAGCTTGCCGCCGCGTCCACGATCTGGCTCGCGCCGTCGAGCAGTTCCTGGGAGGGCGTCGCGGCCAGATCGCGCCCGGTCCACTGGCTGACCGCGCTGGCATAATGCGGGCGCACATCTTCGGACCAACGCGCAACCGCCGCGCGCAGCATCCTGACCAACCTGCGCCACCGGACCATCATGGTGAAGAGCAACCGCACGGTTCGCCATGGAGTCAACGCGATTTCGTAATAGGCATAATCATGGATGGTCATGAGCGGAAACGAATAGCCTGCGATCCCCATCGCCTGCACCATGATCTGCTGTGTTGCTTCGTTCCACACCGGCCAAGCCATCGTCGCGAACAAGGGCGAGAGCGGCTCGGGGAGCAATTCGGCCACGCTCTGGCGAATGTATCGTGCTCCTGCATGCGGGAGCTTCCACTCGAGCGCCGCGCGCGCATCAGGCAGCGCGGTGATGGGCCGCGCCTGCACGATGAAGATACGGCCGTCGCACATGGCCCACTCGATGTCCATGGGCTGGCCGTAGAGCTGCTCGATCGTGGCTCCCAGCCGCGCCAGTTCCGTGACCTGCGCCGGCTCCAGCGCGGCTCGCTGGCGCTTATCCGCCGGAACAGGCTCTTCGCGCGTGCCCGTCTCCAGCCGTACTGTCATCACCTCTTTGCTGGAGATTACTTGGGATGCGATTGCGCCGGTTTGCTTGTTGACGACGATGGTGTCGGGCGTAACGCCGCCGCTGACGACAGCCTCGCCCAGGCCCCAGGCGGCGTTGATCATCAGTTCGCCGCGCGCGCCCGTCACCGGGTTCGCGGTGAAGGCAACGCCGGCAGCCTGAGCCGGAATCAGCCGCTCGACGACAACGGCGATGCTGATGTCTTCCGGCCGGATTTCCTGGCGTTGACGGTAGCCGATGGCGCGCCCCGTCCACAGCGAGGCCCAGCATCGCTTGACGGAATCGAGCACCTCGTTGGGGCCGCGCACGTTCAGATAGGTCTCCAGTTGGCCGGCGAAGGAGGCATCCGGCAAATCTTCCGCCGTGGCCGACGAGCGCACAGCTACGGGAAGATCGACGCCCAGTTCGCTATACCCCCGGCGTATGGCGCTTGCGATCTCGCCAGGCATGGTTCCCTGAGCGATGAGCGACTGGATCTGCTCCGATGCGAGCTCCAGGGTGGCGAGGTCGCTGGCTTCGGCCCCAGCTACAGCAGCCAGAATTCCTTCGCGAAGATGGTTCTCTTCCACAAAGCGGCGATAAGCTTCGGTGGTGACATGAAAGCCGGGAGGCACGGGCAGGCCAGCCGCGGCCATGCGCGCCAGCGATGCGCCCTTGCCGCCGACCCGTTCGAGCGTCGCATCCGGGCTATCCAGAGGGAGAGTAAAAGGATTTACTGGAGATGAAGTCATTTTAACCTCGATCCTTTTATAAGACCGCAGCCGGCGCACGAGCAGACGCCCCTCCTGATTCCGCCTCGAATGACGTGGCGCAATCTCGACGCAATTATAGCCTCAACCTGTGAAACGAATGTGTATGGAACAAGCGGCTGGCGGGGGAGGAGACAGAAGATCGCGATGCGGGAGTGAGGGCTGGTGTACAATCAATGCATTGATTGATGCATTGATGGAGGAGCCGATGAACCGCAGAATCGATGCGCACATGGCGCGCACACAGCTTGGACAGGTGATTGACCGGGCAGTCGAATACAATGAACGGTTTATCGTGGATCGCCGCGGGGAGCCGGTGGTTGTGATTCTCAGCGTTCAGGATTATCTGGCCAGCGTGCCGACCGCGCCGGAATGGCTGCGAGAGGCCTGGGCCGACGCGAAAAAGCGCGACCTGGAGAAGCTGACCATGAACGAGATCGACGCGAAGATCAATGCCTTGCGGCGTGAAAAGCGGGCCGCTGCAAGGGCCGCCGCAACATGATGCGCGTGGTGCTGGAGGGGATGGTTTCAAGCACGGGGAGATATTCTCAGTCTATGCGAGCAAAGTCAATCATTTAGCTATAGAAGGCCAGACCGGGCATGGGGTAATGCTTACGGTTGCGGGTCCAGAGGGCAGATTGGCGAAGAACCGCAGTAGCGGCAATGAGGGCATCGCCAATTTCGAGGTTGTGGCTCCGGGCGTATTTACGCAAGAACTCTCCGGTCAATTGACCAATGTCGTAATCTGCCGCAATGCAGAGGAGAGGACGGAAGAAACGGGTGATGAGCTGGTGTTCGTTGGGGAACGCGCCAGCCCAGACTTCTGCCGCAGTGACTGGGGAGTAGAAAACAACCGCACCTGAAACGCTCAGTGCGGACCATTTAGACAGAATGGCCTGATCTCTGGCGCGCAGGATCTCAATGGCGATATCGCTATCAAGGAGAATATTCACACGATGCCCAGTCGCTTCAGGCGCGTTCCCTTACGCAGGTTGCGGACATAAGTCTCGGTATCGGGCAGGTCCGTGCGATCTTTCCAGAGTCCAACGGCGGCCATCATATCGGCCCGGCGCTGTTCCGGATCGTTCATGTAACGATCGCGGGCGGCCGTACGGACTAGCTCCGAAATGGAAGTGCCGCCATCAAGGGCTTTGGCGTGGAGAGCGTCCCAGAGATCGTCGTCGAGATAGAGCTGTGTACGCTTCATGATGTATAGCATACATCATTATAGTAAAAAAGGAAACAGGTTATTCCAGAAACTCGCGGACGAAGGGGTTTTGGCTCGTGACCAGCTCGTGGAGAGAGCCGTCGAAGATGATGCGGCCATCTTCGAGCATGAGGAAGGTGGTGTCGGGGTCGGTTTCGCCCTTGGGGAAGGGGACCATGCAGCCCTGATTGCGATCGAAGCGGTGGTTGCAGAGCAGGAAGGCGTCCTGGAGGCGATGGGTGACCATGATCGAAGGGATGTGGGAGACATCGCGCTCCTTGACGATGAGCTCGATGATGGTGGTAGAGGTGAGGGGGTCGAGTCCGCCGGTGGGCGAGTCATAGAGCAGCAGTTCCGGCTGGCGGATGAGGGCGCGGGCGATGGCCACGCGGCGGCGCATACCGCCGGAGAGGCTGGAAGGAAAGAGGCTGAAGGTCTCCTCCAACTCGACAAAGCGCAGGGCATCGCGGACGCGGAGATCGATTTCGGGGTCGGGGACCTGCTCCTGAATGAGTTGATAGGCGACGTTGTCACGGACGGTGAGCGAATCGAATAGCGCGCCCTCCTGGAAGACCATGCCGGTGCGGGTGCGCAGGGGAAAAAGCTGCTCCTCGGGCATATGGGAAATCTCTTCGCCGAAGAGTTGGATGCTGCCCCTGTCGGGGCGCATTAGGCCGTTGGTGAGCTTGAGCAGGACGCTTTTGCCCACGCCGGCTGGTCCAAGCAGGATGCGGGTTTCTCCCGGTGCGATGGAGAAGCTGACGTCGGTCAGTACGGGCGGGCCGTCGAAGGCGATGGAGACGTCGCGAAAGACCACCACCGGGCTGAGATCCATAGCCGTTTGTTGGTCATACGGGCTGTGACCGGGCTGGGCGGAAGCGGGAGACTCGTTCATAGAGGGGGGAAGAGAGTGAGCAAAACCTGGGTGAGGAGGAAGTCGACAAAGATGATGAACACGGAAGACCAGACGACGGCCTCAATGGTGGAGCGGCCCACACCCTGAGTACCGCCTGTGGTTCTCATGCCGTAGAAGCAGCCGATGGAGCTGAGAATGTAGCCGAAGAAGAGCGGCTTGACCAGACCCTGGATGATGTCGGGATAGCGGAGGTACTCCCAGGCCTTGTCCAGGTACTGGGTGCCGTTCTGGTGATTCATGAAGACAGTGACCAGGCCTCCGCCGGCGATGCCGCAGGCGTCGGAGACGATGGTGAGGAAGAAGAGCATGCAGATGGTGGCGGCGATACGTGGGGTGACCAGCTTGCGTATGGGGTCGACGCCCAGGGCGCGCATGGCGTCGATCTGCTCAGTGACCACCATGGAGCCGAGTTCGCTGGCCATGGAGCTGGCGTTGCGGCCGCTGACCATCACTCCGGTGAGAATGGGGCCCAGCTCGCGGATCATGGTTACGCTTACAAACTCGCCGGTGACGGCGGTGGCGCCGAACTGAACGAGCGTGGCGGAGGATTGCAGGGCCAGCACGCCACCTGTAGAGAGGCCGGTGAGGATCACGATGGACAGGGAACCGAAACCGATGATGTCGGACTGAATGAGGAATTCCGGCCAGTAAATGGGCGGGCGATAGAGGTTGGTGAAAGCGCGCGCGGCAAACAGGACGTAGTCCTGCACGGTCAGGACCAGGTTCTTGGCGGTTTTTTCGATTGCTGCAATCGGCATGGCTTTTGCCGGCCTGTGGAATAAAAGGGTGTAGAACTCTCCACGACAGGATAGCGCATTCCAGAGGCCGGGGGTCAGTTGATCTTTGTAATGGATGCGGCATGGGGCGAATTTACTGTATTTTTAAAAAAAATGGGCGGCAAGGGTGATGCCCCTGCCGCCGCCCGTCCCTGGGTTGTCTTGAAGGTAGTGCAGTGTTGCTAAACCTTTATTGCAAGAGCTTGGTCACTTCCTGTTCGATACTGTTAGCTTGCGCTAATGCTGCGATGCCGGTCTGACTGAGGATCTCATACTTGGACATGTTGGAGGTTGCCGAGGCATAATCGGTGGCCTGGATGGCGTTTTGGGCGGAGATCACGTTCTCCTGCTGGGTGCTCATGACCTGGCTGATGGAGTTCAGCGTATTGATCTGTGCGCCGATGTAGCCGTCCTGCGCGGCCACGTCGGTGATGGCAAGGTTCAGATCGTTCAGCGCGGTCTGCGCATCGATCTGGCTGGTCAGGTCGGTGGTATTCAGGGCCTCGCCAGCGCCATCCGAGTAGCTGATGGTCGCAATCCCGCTTTGCCCGCCGTTATTGACAACAAAGGGCGCCGCGGCGGTGTCGGGTTGTCCGGTGGTGGAGTCGTAGACGAGCTTCGAGCCGCTGGACAGTCCCGTGTTATAGGCGGAGTTCGATCTGTAGGTCAGCGCCGCGCCGGAGGTTGTGTCGGTGAGGCTGGTCAGTGTCGGTGAGACAGTGACCGTGCCCGATGCTCCTTCCGTGCCGGAGGTCAATTGAATGTAGCCGAAGGTGCTGTTCGGGATGGAGGAAGGGACCCATGCGGCGCTGATCGCGCTGCTGCCGAGCGCACTTTGTTCTGCTGCAGAGTTGATGTAGGAGATCAACCCCGCGACCGTGTCTGCATAATGGCCGGGGGCGCCGGTTACATCGGCCATGGTTACGGTCTGGGTTGGGTCCGATCCCACACTGAAGACGAGAGCTCCGCTGAGCGTGTCGTTTTCGTTGGCAAACTCGTTGGTGGAGGTTGACGTCGAGAACTCACCCTTGGTCACGTCGGTTAGCCCGTTGCCGCCGGGGTTGAGGTTGACGGTGATATTGCCGCCGGTGTAGCTGGTTGGCACAATAGGTCCAGTTGTTGCGGTGCCGTTCTGGGTGAGGGTCAGGCCGCTGGTGTTGGCCTGAGCATTCAAAGCAAGCGTAGACGACTCGGCGCTGATGTCCGCGGCCAGACCCGCCAGTGTGCTGCCGTAGTCTTCCAGTCCGGGAAGGCCCGTGCCCACGGTAGCGTTCGTGTTGTTGGTGTAGTAGGTGCCGGTTTTGGTGAAAGAGTTGTAGGAATCCGGGCCGGTTCCCACGATAAAGGTGTCGGTGACGCCGCCATTGGTGATGATGATGCTGCCGGCCATCGTATCATCGGTGCTGACCGGGTTGGTGACAGGGTTGGCCACGGTGATGTTATACACGGCGTTGTTGCCCGTCTGGCCGGTAACCGCTACGCTGCCGATACCTGTCGGGTCAGCAGGGTTGCCTCCCACATAAATCCCGGAGGTGACGGAAAGCGGGGTCTCGATGCCGAGTGTGGGGACGATCGTGTTGAGCGTGAACGGGCTGGCCACTCCCGCCACGCCCTGCAGATAAATGCCACCCGTGCCGCCGCCGCCTGGATTGTCGGTGGCGTTGACGCCAACTGCGTTCAACAAGTTGGGCACACCGCCTATTGCAGCTGAGTTGATGGCGTCGATCAGACTCGTTACAGTTGTGTCGCCGGTATAGATGGCGTTGAGCACCGGGTTGAGGGTCGGCGCAGCGCCCATGATGAAGACCTGGGTTGCTCCGTCGTAGCTGATCGAGATCGCGCCGCCGAGAGCCGAAGCCCCGACACCCGTATCCGTGATATTGCCGGTCCCCAGTTGCAGAATCGCCGTACTGGGTGTGGCCATCAATTGACTGGCAACGCCTGGCTGAATGCCTGCGCCGAGCGCATCCGATGCAATGCTTTGGGTGGTAGTGACATTCGTCAAGGTATTCGCGGAAACGGTGACGGTGTTGACGCCATTGGTATTTGAGGTCAACTGCAGGCCGCCTTCTCCAGGAGCACCTCCCAGATTCGTTACAAAGGCCGCGGTCACGCCCAGAGTGCTGGCGGTAATGTCGTTCATCAGCGTGGTCCAGGTATCTGTAGTGCCGTTCATGGTGAACGTGACCGCAGGACCGCTATTCTGGGGATCGTTGAGTGTAATGGATCCGCCTAAAATGTTGCCGATTACCGCGGCTTGTCCATGAGTGTCGAGATCCGTGATGGTGGGCGAACCTCCGCCCGCCGCGCCTGGCGCAGCGCCCGCACCAACCGGATCGTTCACAATAGTGTTGCCGCCATCTGTAATGCCGACTCCACCAACGGCGACGGTGTTTACGCCGTTGGAAGTCGCGGTCAATACCAGGCCGCCTATTCCTGCTCCGCCCGCATTCCCATTCCAGGTTGCGCTCACGCCCAGACCGGGAGTGCCGTTAATCTCGTTCAGCAACGTTAGCCAGGTAGTTGTCGTGCCGTTCATGGTGAACGTCACCGGATTATTGCCATTCTGGGGATCGGCAAGTGTGAAGGATCCAGACAGGATGTCCGACTCTCCCAACGGCGTGGCATTTCCCGTGTCCAGAACAGTGACGGTTGGCGCAGCACCGCCCGCCACGCCGCCAAGCGTGGGAGTGTACAGGCCCATTGCGGAATTGGAAGCCGCCGCAGTCAGGTTATTTGCAGTCACGGAGACGTCCTGGCCGCCAAGCGTGGTCGGCGTCCCAATGACTGGAAGAACTGGGGAGGCAGACGCATAATTGCCGGAAACCCAGTTTCCCGTGTTGATTGTCAGGCCGTTGGCGCCTACCGTGGCATAGACGCCCAGCGTGCCGGATTGCGCGTTGATGGCATCGGCCAAATTCCCCAGGGTGTTGCCGCCGATGCCGCCATCCACGTTGCCGGTATAGTGCGTGCCGGTCGCGAGATCGACATCCGCTCCGTTGCCGACCACGAAGGTCTGTATCTGGGTATCGTTGGCGATACTGTTCTCGATGGTGATGCTGGTGCCCTCGGTCAGTTGTTCCGCCGCGGAATCAGTGCCGCCGGTCCCCACGACAATGGTCGAGGGCAGGGATTGAATATATTGATTGCCGTTAATGGTCGCGCCCGTGGTTTGCATGGGGACGATGGAGCCCGTAGTGCCTGTGACGGGGAAGGCGGGCACCTGCGTGGTTCCGGTGGTGGTGTTGACGCTCAAGGCGCCGCCGCCGCTGGTATCTGTCAGCGCCAGGCTCTGCGTGCCGTCGCCATTGGTGATCACGTTCGCCGTAACGCCGAAGTTGGGGTTTATTGGTAAGGTGGGGTCGACGTTGTTGGTGTAGTTGTTGATGACGCCGGCCAGAGAGGTGAGCGTGTTGTCGGACGAATTGATGTTGAAGATGTGAGAGATAGAGCCTTGAGTGATGGTGACGGTGGCTCCCAAAGCCAGCGTTGCGCCGGGGGCGAGGCCGTTCAGGTCGAGGGTGCCGCCGGTGCTGACCGAGCTGGGATCGACACCAGCCGAAACCAGGCCGCCGGAGATCTCGATGCCGGTCTGTGTCCCGCCGCCAGCAACACCGGCCTGCGCTTGCGTGCTGAGGCTGGCGCTCAAGCCCAGGCCCGCGCTGTTGATGGCGCTGATCAAGCCATTGGCGGTGTTGGCGTAGCTGGTTCCCGTGCCCACGGTGAGGGATGTCGTTGCGGTGCTCTCCGTACCGTTGGCGCCTTTTACCAGGTAGTTGACGTCGAGCGTAGTCTGGCCGCCGGCGTTCAGCGTGTCTGTCCCCGCGGCATTCGCGGTGCTGGTCGACAGGTTGATAAAGACGCTGTTCGCGCCGCTGCTATAAGCCATCTTGCCGCCCGAATCGCCCACGCTGGACTCAGAGAGCGTGCGAATGTTCAGGTCATCGATGGACGAGCCCGCCGCCGAAGAATCGCCGGTATAGACCGCCACCACGGTGCCGTTGAAGACCTGCTCCTGGTTGTAGGTGGTCGTCTGACCGATGTTGTTGATCTCGGAAAGGATCGTCTGGTACTCCTGGTTGGCGGCGCTCTCCTGGGTGGTGTTGAGAGTGCCGTTGGAGGCTTCGGTGGCCAGCGTAATGGCGCGATCCAACAAAGTCGTCACTTGCGAGAGGGCGCCGTCGGCAACCTGGAGCAGCCCCGCACCCTCGGTGGCATTGGTTTCCGACTGGGTGAGGGCAGCCGAATTGGCCCCCAGGCCGTTGACCAGCGAGAGACCGGCAGCATCGTCCGCGCCGGAGTTGATCCTGGAACCTGACGACAACTGCTCCAGCACCTTCTGCAAGCTGTTGTTGGTGTTGTTCAGGTTATTTTCCGCGTAGATAGCTGAAAGATTGTTCAAAACACCGAGGGCCATGGAGGTAACTCCTTTTCGATGCCTTGGATCGCCCCACGCCCGGCTGTGCATCTTTCGTTCCGCCAGGCCCTCCGTTCTTAACGGATGGGCGTTCCATCATCTGCCCCTATCATCGGTCCGAGTGAAAATAACTTTAGTCATAAATTTAAGAATTGTTTTTGCCCCCCTTTGTCGCGGGCCGATTCAGAGTGTATAGCTTCGGTTCAATGCCTGTTCTAAAGCGAATCAATCGCTGTAGCGTTACGCTCCATCGATTTGTCCCGATTCGCAACAGGCACCGGGCGTTCAGGCGCCCGGCGGGCCCTCTCTGGAGGCTGCGTTTCCCCACGGCGGCGAGCCACAGGCACACAAAAAACGGCGGCAAGAGGATTAACTCCTGCCGCCATCGGTATGGACTGCAACCGTATTTGCTCACTGCCTGAAACTGGTGCTGCAAAAACCTCTTTGATTATTCAAATTCGGATGGAGGAACCGGAGGCGCACCCGGCGCGGAGGATGCGGGCGGCGGTGGCTGCGCAGGCGCCGTCTGGCGGTTGTACCCATCGCCCTGACGCCAGTTGCCCTGTCCAAAGCCGCGGTGTTGCCCGGCGCCGCCCGGGTTATTGGCGCGTTCGGCGCGCAAAGCCTGCACTTGCGCCCACTGCTCTGCGGTCAGCTTGATGCGGATGGCCAGCCAAAAGGCGGCATTGGCTTTTTCGAGCTCGGCCCGGGCCTGCGCCACCTTGTCAATCTGGGCCAGAATTTTAGTTTCGTTGGGCTGCGAGTCGCTCACCAGCGTCTCCAGGGCCAATTCAGCTTTTTGATAGTTGGCGCGCAAGTCAATCAGCTTCTCGCGGTGCTGCAGATAAATGTCGTCAAACTCCTTGCGCTGCACATCGGTCAGCTTGAGCCTCTCCACGAGCCGGGGATTGTTCCAAAAGCGTCCCTGGGCACCCAGAGGCCCGAAGGCATTTTCCATGGGAGGACGATGCTGCCCGAAGCCCATCCCCATACCCCCGCCAGGCCCCTGCGCCAGCATAGTGCCTGCCAGCAAAACTGCTGCAATCGCCAATCCCCAACGCGTTAATCCAAATGCTCTCATCGAATAATCTCCCTCATTGACTCTGGTTCTGCTCCTGATTCCCAATTTGCACCTACGGGGTTGTGTCCTCAACCATCAATTGAGCCAGAGGCTCCATGGCGGCGGGAACTTCCCGCGAAATGTCGCTGTCCACCTTGGCCAGCAAATCCTCATCGTCTTGCCGAGCCTGCATAGCCTGCCGCAGGGCAACCAACCGTTGCTGCTCGGCCACGCGGGCCGCGGCAAGGCGAATCTCCACCTGCCGCTGGTGATGCTGCCAGAAGCCCGCGGAAACGCCGCCTGCAACCAGAAAGCAGCCCAGCGCCCAACCGGCCGCCAGCCGCCAGACGTGCCTGGGCGCAACGGCAGCGACCACAGTCCGCGGACGGCTGAAGGCAGCATCGCTCCAGGCATGAACGCTCAAGCGAAAGTCTTTGAGCGCCTGATCAAGCTCCGCATCCTGCTCCTGATTCTGCACATTGCCCGCGAATTTGTCCCTGAACATCACCGCTTACCTCCCAATTCCGCACGCACCTTTGCCACCGCGCGCGAAAGGTGCGCCTTGACCGTGCCCACGCTCAGCCCGGTGACCCGCGCAATCTCGCTCAACTCAGCTTCTTCCACGTAGCGCAGCAGAAAGATGGTCCGCTGGCGCTCGCTGAGCCTTTCCACCGCCTTGCTGACCTGCGCCACCCGTTCACGCGCCAGCAACTGCTGCTCCACGGAACGCTCGCCGCTGGGCAACCACTCGCTGGCCTCGTCCATCGCCACCGCGTTGTTCTGCGTATGCCTCCAGAACTGCAAACGGCGGTTGCGCCAGTGGTCCTTCTGCAGGTTGATGGCGATGCGCATCAGCCAGGTCATGGCGCTGGAATCGCCGCGAAAGCTCCGCCAGTTCCGGTGCGCCTTCAGGAAACATTCCTGAGTGAGCGTCTCTGCCAGTTCCACGTCACGCGTGGAGGCAAGCAGAAACCGGAAGATCTGCGGTCGGTGCCTTGCGACGACAGCCGAAAACTCCTCAGCGGCGTTCTCCTCTGGCCTGGCCATGGTCATCGGTTCCCATACTATGCCGGCTGCCATCACATTGGTAGACGCCTGCACAGGCTGCAAGTTTACAGTGTCGACGGCATTTCTAGATGAAGGCGGAGAGGCTTCCAAGACGAGAGGCCCTGGGGTTAGAAGGACTATAGAGGGAGGATCAGAGTGGAGTTACAGGTTTTAGTATGCCAATCCCTTTCTTCATAGGCGCCCTGCCAATTATTGTATTCTTAGGGGAGGAAGGGCTGGAATCCAGTTGACGTACCGCGGCGCCAAACGTCCCTATCTCATGCATTCTCAGTCGATTGACCTTCTTTTTTTGGAATTCTATTTTTTTTCATCCATGGCAGGCGACGTGCAATAGAAGAAGGACGTAAGGTGCTCCCCTAATGGAAACAAGTCTCATCAACCGCTTGCAGGCAATACTGCTGAGCCTGCTCACGGCCGGGCTGGTACTGCTGGCGGTGCTGAATTATGTTGAGGAGCGCCACTCGCAGCAACCGGATGACGGCGTCTGGTGGCGTGAAGCGGCTGATGGTAAAGGGCTGGTGGCCGACAAGGTGATGCCCGACAGTCCCGGCCTGCGGGCGGGCATCCACGAGGGAGACCGGCTTACGGGAGTCAGTATCCTGCCTGTCGGACCGGTGGGATCAAGGCTGCGCAGGGGCATCCGGCCGCAGGAGCCGCTGGCAGGCGTGCAGGTTCTGCCTGAGGAGACCGGAGAGCGCACAAGCGACGAGCAGCTTTCTTTGGCCAGCGGGGCCAAATTCACTCCCGTGGCAAGATCGGCGGACCTGGAGCGCGCACTGTACCGCACCGGCAGCTACTTCCAGATTTACTACCGCATCAGCCGCGCCGGCATCCCAGCGGGCAGGCCGGCGGAGTTGATTGTCGTAGTGATACCGGAGCCGCTGGACAGAAGCCTGGCGCTGGGTCAGCGGCTGATAGGGCTGATCTACCTGGCCATCGGCATCTACGTGCTGTTTCGCCGCTGGACGGCACCGCGCGCCACCCACTTTTACCTCTTTTGCCTGGTGTCGTTCGCGCTGTACGCGCTGAAGTACACGGGCACGTTCGGCACACTGGACTGGACCGTGTTCTGGTGCAACGTTCTGGCCGAATCGCTGCAACCGGCGCTATTTCTGCACTTTGCCCTCAGTTTTCCGGAGGAGAGGCTGAAGAAGTTCGGCCGGCGCTGGCTTTTGCCGTTGATCTATGCTCCCAGCGCTGGATTGCTTGGCCTGTGGGTGTATGCGATCAACTTCTGGCAGGCCACGGCGCTGCTCAAGCACCGGCTGGAACAGGTGGGAACGGCTTACGACGCCGTTTTTTACGTGCTGGCAGCCACCATGTTCCTGCACAGCTATCGCAGCGCCAATACGCCGCTGCTGCGCCAGCAATTGAAGTGGCTCACCCGCGGCGCGCTGCTGGCGGTGGTTCCCTTTACGCTGTTTTACGCCATCCCCTTTCTTCTTGACCTGCGAATGCCCAGCCTGTTTACCAACCTGGCGGGCCTTTCCATCGTCTTTTTGCCGCTGACCTTCAGTTGGGCGATCATCCGGTACCGGCTGATGGACACCGACCTGATCTTCAAGCGCGGCGTGGCTTACACGTTGGCCACGGGCCTGATTCTGGGAGCCTACTTTGGGGTGATCGCGGCGGCCGCCGGGCTGGCCCACAATCAGTTGCCCGTGCCGGTCAGGGACTGGGGCGAGGGCATCTCCATTGTGCTGGCGCTGGCCTTCTTTGAACCTCTCAAGCGCAGGATTCAGAGCTGGGTCGACCGGGTCTTCGACCGCCATCGCTACGACTACCGCAAGGCGCTGGTGGAATTTGGCCGGGGCTTGAGTTCGGAGACCGATCTGGCAGCCCTGCTGGAATCGATCGTCGAGCGGCTGCCGAGCACCTTGCTGGTGGCGCGCGTGGCTGTATTCCTGGCCCAGAACTCAGAGGAAGAAGGCCGTCTTTATCTGGCCGCCTCCCACGGGCTGCCCACCGAGGCGCTCAACGCGCAGATCGGCATGGACCTGGGCTTTCTGAATTTTGACCAGGCAACGGACCACTCGCACATTTTTCTGGAGAACGCGCAGCAGGCCATGCATCTTCCCGCGGAGCAGCAACGCACCGCCGCGCTGCTGGACCTGAACTACTATCTGCCCTGCCGCGTGGCCACGGGCCAGATGCAAGCCAGCGAAGCCACACCGGATGGAGCAGAGACCACGCGCACCATCGCCGTCATCGGCCTGGGCCGCACCATAGGCGGCGACTTTCTCTCCAGCGAGGATGTGGAATTACTGGAATCGCTGGCCAGCTACATCGGCATCGCCTTGCAGAACGCCAGCCTCTATGCGCGGCTGGAAGAGAAGATCGGCGAATTCGAGCGGCTCAAGGAATTCAACGAGAACATCGTCGAGTCAATCAACGTGGGCATTCTGGCAGTGGATCTGGACGACTGTATCGAGAGCTGGAACGCGCAAATGGAGGCCATGTACGCGCTAAGCCGCGCCGAGGCCATCGGCCAGGATCTGAGTGACGTCTTTCCGGCGGAGTTCATCGAGGCGCTGGAAGGCTTCCGCAACGAGCAGGGCGTGCATCACCTTTACAAGTTCCCGCTGACCACCCGGGCGGGCGAGCAGCGCACGGCCAACATCGCCATTGCGCCGCTGCTGTCGCGGGATTTTGTATCGGTGGGACGCATCATCCTGGTGGACGACATCACCGAGCGCGTCTCGCTGGAAACACAACTGGCGCAGGCCGACAAGCTCAGCTCCATCGGATTGCTGGCCGCCGGCGTGGCCCATGAGATCAACACGCCGCTGGCGGTGATCTCCTCGTACGCGCAGATGCTGGCCAAGCAGTTGAAGGGCGACACCCGCCTGAGCCCGGTGCTGGACAAGATTACGCAGCAGAGCTTCCGCGCCGCCGAGATCGCCAACGGGCTGCTGAATTTCTCCCGCACGTCGACTACCGAGTTCCGCGACACGAACCTGAACCAGGTGATCCGCGATACGCTCTCGCTGCTCGAACACCAGTTCAAAACCGCGCAGATTCTCATCGATCTGGAACTGTCCACGGAGCTGCCTTCCATCCACGGCAACCCCGGCAAGCTGCAACAGGTTTTTCTCAACCTGCTATTGAACGCCAAGGAAGCCATGCCGGGCGGCGGCCGCCTGCGCGTGGCCACGCAGCTCAACAGCAAAGACAAATACGTAACCGCGCTGGTCAACGACTCGGGCAGCGGGATCTCTCCCGAGCACCTGAAGCGCATCTACGATCCGTTTTTCACCACCAAGAACGTGCCCCGGTCCGGGGACCGGCGCGGCACGGGCCTGGGGCTCTCGGTCTCCTACGGCATCATCCAGGAGCACGCCGGCAAGATTCACGTGGAGAGCTCGGTAGGCGCCGGCACAACCTTCCATCTCCAGTTTCCCCTGATGAGGAATACCGTTCATGCCTGAGGTAGAACAGCAAATAAACCTGCCCACATCCGGCCTGGCCAGCGACTCCAGCCTGGCCGGCGACTCCGCCCTGTCCGGCAATCAGGTCAGCATTCTGGTTATTGACGACGAGGTTGCCATTCGCGAGTCGCTCGAAGTGCTGCTCAAGCTGGAAGGGTACTCAACAAGAATGGCCGCAGACGGCGTGGAGGGGCTGCGGGCGCTCGATCAGGAAAACTTCGATCTGGTGCTGCTGGACCTGGCCCTGCCCGGGCAGAGCGGCCTGGAGCTTTTGCCGCAGATCAAGGAGCGCCATCCCGAGCTGCCGATTATCATGATTACCGCCTACGGCACGGTGGACAACGTGGTGGAATCCATTCGCGCGGGCGCGGAGAATTTCATCCAAAAGCCCTGGGACAATGAAAAGCTGCTGGCCGACATTCGATCCGCCGTCGCCCGCCACAAGGCCGAAGAAGAGAACCTGCAGCTCAAGCGCACCCTGAAGCAGCGCTACAACTTCAGCAACATCGTGGGCAAGAGCGAGATCATGCTCAAGGTCTTCGACCTGGTGGCGCAAGTGGCGCCCAGCCGTTCCACGATTCTGATTCAAGGCGAGAGCGGCACTGGCAAGGAAATGATCGCCAAGGCCATCCACGCCAACTCGCCGCGCAAGGACAAGCCCTTTGTCCCCATCAATACCGGCGCCATGCCCAGCGAACTGCTGGAGTCCACGCTCTTCGGCCACGTCAAGGGCGCGTTTACCTCGGCCGTATCCGCCAAGAAAGGCCTCTTCGAGGTGGCCAACGGCGGCACGCTCTTCATGGACGAGATCGCCACCATGGGCATGGATACGCAGGCCAAGATTCTGCGCGTGCTGCAGGACCGCCGTTTCATGCACCTGGGCGGCGTGCAGGAGATCCAGGTGGACGTGCGCATCATCGCCGCCACCAACATCGACCTGCGCAATGAGGTGCGCGAGGGGCGCTTCCGCGAAGACCTCTTCTACCGCCTCAATGTGATCTGCGTTGACCTGCCGCCGTTGCGCGCCCGCCGCGAAGACATTCCGCTGCTGGCGCAGCACTTCCTCGACTTTTACGCCAACGAGAACGGCCTTGCTCCGCGCAAGCTCTCCGCTGACGCCCTGCGCACCCTGATGGATTACGAGTGGCCGGGCAACGTGCGGGAACTGGAAAACTCCATCGAACGGGGCGTGGTGCTCTCCTCGGGGCCGGTCATCGGGTCCGACCTGCTGCCCAGCCACATCACCGGCCGCAGCTTTCAGGACGCACTGATGGAACACAACCCCGACGCCACACTCTTCGACATTCTGGAAGACATCGAGCGGCGCATCATCGTCGAGAAGCTGGAGCGCTCGAACTGGAACCAGACCGAAGCCGCCGAGCAGTTCCACATCCCGCTCTCTACGCTGAACCAGAAGATCAAGCGGCTGAATATCGAGATACGCAAGAAGGGCAGAGAATAGACGTGGAATAGGGAGCGGGCAACAGCGCTAGGCGGGCGTTACTTCCTTAGCCATCATATCTGAATGATCCGTTTTCAGCAGGAACTCCAGTTCGGAGGAGAGCCGGAAGCCGTTCTTAGTCGTTTTTTTCACCTCGTACATGGCGGCATCGGCTTTCTGGATGAGAATATCCTGGCCGGCGCCACATTCTGGATAAAGAGAAATGCCGATGCTGGCGGTAATGTGCGCCGTCTGGCCTCCCAGATTAAATGGGAGCGCGAGATCGCGCAGGATACGGCGGCTCAAAGTGGGCAGGAAGACGGGATCGCAGTCCTCGAGAAGCAGGATGAACTCGTCGCCTCCGAAACGGCTGACCAAATCCGATGCGCGCACGCACTTGACCAGCCTTTGCGCCACCGATTGCAGCAGTTGATCGCCAACCAGATGACCCAAGGTGTCATTCACCTCCTTGAAGCCATCGAGATCCAGAAAGAGCAAGGCAAGATGCTGGGCGCTGCGCGTGACCCGCGAGAGGCTGCGCGCAAAAAAGTCCTGGAACAACAAGCGATTGGGCAATCCGGTAAGCATATCGTAGCGGGCGGTCTTGATCAGAACCTCTTCGGCCTGCTTGCGTTCAGAGTTGTCGCGGAAGACCAGCACCCAACCGAATTGTCCCTTGCCTTCCAGGTCCAGCGGCGAAGCGGTATAGGCCACGGGAAAGGAGGAGCCGCCGGCGCGGTGCAGAATGTCGGATTCGCGGTTCACGGTGACCGAACCATCGTGCGCTTGCGCCAAGGGATGGCTGTTCCAATTCTCCCGCGGGTCGGCATCGTGGAGCAGTTCCTCCAGATGCCGCCCCACCAGGTCGCTGGCCGGGCAGAGCAGCATACGCTCCGCGGCGGCGTTGGCAAACAAGATGGAGCCCACGGCATCGACGCCGAGAATGCCGTCGGCGACGGTGGACAGAATGGCTTGCTGGAGCTCGCCCTGGCGGCGAGCGTGCATCCGCTCCTGATGGACGGCGCAGGCGCGCTGGACAACGCTGGGCAGCATCCGCAGATACCCTCCCTCCACAGCCTTCACCAGATAATCGCTGGCACCCGCCTTCATGGCTTCCACGGCCACCGACTCATTGCCTTCCCCGGTCAACATAACGATGGGAATACTGCCGCAGTCCAGCAACGCGAAGCGTTCCATAAAGCCCAGTCCGTTAAGTCCGGGCAGATTGTAGTCCAGAACAATGGCTCCGGGATGCTCCCGGGCAGCCAAGTCAAGCCCTTCCTCAGCCGACAGCGCGGTGAGAATTCTGGCGCCGGTGGAGCGCAAGGCCCGGCGGCAGAGGACTTGATGGTCCTCGCTATCGTCGACGAGCAGAATGGTCAGTTCTGTTGACACAACACTTTTTCCTTGGGCAGAACGGCGATCTCAAACCAGAAATCCTTGAGCCGGGTGATGGCCAGAACAAAGCCTTGAATGTCCACCGGCTTCTGCACGTAGGAGTTAGCCCCGTCGGCGTAGCACTGCTCGATGTCAATTTCGGAATTCGAGGTGGTCAGCACGATCACCGGAATCCTGTGCAACTCTGGGTTCTCCTTGATCAGCCGCAGAACATCGCGTCCATCCAAGCCGGGAAGGTTCAAATCCAGAAGAATGATCCCCGGCGAGGGAGCAAGCGCCGCGTCAGAGAATGCGCCGCGGCGGAAGAGATAGTCCACCGCCTCGTCTCCCGTCACGCAGCGCCGAATCGGGTTGAACAGGCGGGCCTTCTGAAAGGTGCGTTGCGCCGCGTAGAAATCGTCGTCGCTGTCTTCCACCATAAGAATGGTTTGCGTACTCATGTCATGAACCTCCATTTGCGAGTGAATCCGCCGTCAGCCCCGCCGCCAAGGTAAAGAAGAAGGTTGTGCCCTCGCCGGGGGTTGACTCCAGCCAGATGCGCCCGCCGTGCCGCTCCACGATCTTCTTGGCCACGGTCAGTCCGGCGCCCGTGCCCCCGCCGTACTTGTCCTGCGCATGCAGCCGCTTGAAGATGCCGAAGACGCTTTTTTGATGCTGCTGGGGAATGCCGATGCCGTTGTCGCGCACCAAAAACACCGGCGTGGCTTTTGTGTTATCGCATCCCACTTCCACCCATTTTTCCGGCTTGTCGTTGAACTTGGCGCCATTGGTGATCAGGTTCTGAAACAGTTCTCCGAGGCGAATCGCATTGCCGGTGACCATGGGCAGGCGCGTGGGCCGGCGCAGCTCCACCCCATGATCGATCAGGAAGAGCTTGAGGTCCTCGGCCACCTCGTCCAGCACCTCATCCAGATTGACGGCCTCCATGGCCAGCGGCGCGCTGCCCAGCCGCGAATAGTCCAGCAGGGAATCGATCAGCGCGGCCATGCGGGCGGCCAGGCGCTGCATGCTGGCGAGGTAATTCCTGCCCTGCTCATCCAGCAGGCCGGCATAGTCCTCCAGCAAAAAACTCACATAGTTGTGAATGCCGCGCAACGGTTCCTTCAGGTCGTGCGAGGCAACACGGGCGAACTCGTCGAGTTCCTGGTTGCTGCGCTTCAGCTCTTTGGTTGCCAGCAGAAGCTGGCGGTTGGATTGCCGCTCTCTTTCTTCCAGCGCCCGGCGTTCCGTGATGTCGTGGGCAATCTTCGACACTCCCACGATGCTCCCCATACGGTCGTAGATGGGAGACAGCGTGACCGACACATCGATCTTCGAACCATCCTTTCGGAGGCGCTTCGTTTCGTACCGTGTGATCCGTTCTCCACGCGCCACACGGGCCAGTAACTCTGCTTCCTCGTCCAGCCGATCCGGCGGAAAGAGGATAGTCATCGGCTTCCCCATGGCCTCTGCCGCGGTGTAGCCGAAGAGCCGCTCCGCCGCAGGATTCCAACTGGTGATGATCCCCTTGATTGTCTTACTCATGATCGCGTTTTCCGAAGAGGCGACAACAGCCGCCAGCAGCGCCCGCGCGGACTCTTCTTTCCGGTTTCTGTGCACGATCATGCAAATCAGCAATCCGGAGAGCGCGAAGACCGCCATCGCTGAGATGGCCCCGGGGGTATAGGTGATGGCCCAGTACGGCGCCATGAAGATGTAATTAGCCGACAGGCTGCCCAGGACGATCACCATCAGGGCAGGCCCGGTTCCGCACAGCAGCGCGGTGATCGTCACGGCAGTAAAGAAGGTCAGAAACGGAATACCACCGTTGATGGGAAGAATTGCGAAGCGCAGCGCCAGGGCCAGAAAAAAGATGGCCAATCCGGCGGCGTAGCGCTGCACTGGCCTCTCCAGCGGGGTGAAGAGGGCGCGAGAAAGCGCGATCCACGGGGACTGCTCCGTTGCCATGCGGTTCACCTTTCGCGCGATGGGGACACAACTGCCGGCGGCGACCTGTATGTTCATCATCGGCGCAGTGCAACTAGACGTGAGTTGCAGCCGTCCGGCCAAGGTTGGAGCAATCTAATTCAATCACAGCCAGGGGCTCGATGTGGAGGCAGGGGATTACACACAGGCCCGGAAGGAAGATCGAAATGCGGACGAACCAGCGGAAATACGAATCCTGTTGATACTCATAAATAGGGGATCAACGTATTTCACTGCTTGGGACTACTTTCACCCCGCACTACCGGGCGTTTTTGGGGGGCTGCTGCGCTCGCTGCTTCAGCGGCCTTGCGAACAGCCTCCGCGTCCGCAATGTCCTGCGGCCTGCCGGCGGCTATCTTTGACGCGATGAGATCGGGAGCGGAGATAAAATACGCCTTGAGGCCGCTCTTCGGATCAATCACGCCTTCCACGCGCCTTCCCCAGGCCGCCTCAAATTCAACGCCGGAAATATCGGGAAGAATATCGAACCCGTGCGGATCGTCGCCAAAACGGAAGAAACTGCCACGCTCGGCGAAGTCCTCCGGTCGAATGCCTTGGAGCGGCGCGCCGAATGCGGCGAGCGCGGCGTACGTCGCTTGCGCGTTTGTAGGGTCTGCTTTGATGAAAAGGTCGATATCCTTCGTGAAGCGGGGCTGCGCGTGATAGATGACCGCGTATGCACCCACAATCAGGTATCTAACGCCATGGGCATGAAAGGCGGACAAAAGGTCTTTGTAATCTTGGTACATTCGGCTCGATCTCCCAACCTTTCAGCTCGTAGGCGGCCTTGATCATCTCTTCAACCGCGTCCATCCGCTCATGCACGGGCCGGCTCTGCCAGTAGCGATACTCGTCAGCTTTCATCTCATCGAAGCTCGTGTACTTGCGCAGGATCGTATCCATACTCCTATTTTAGCGCCATACGAGGCGGCGGATACAATGCTTCGTATTGAGCATTCAGAGGAAGGGATTCGTAACCTGGAGGCTTCCGAAGCGCTGCCCGTACTGGAGGTCCTCGGTAAAAGGAGATTGCAGCGTGCCTGGATAGCAGCAGAATTCAGGCCAATGTGAGCAGGTTGGCCGCGTAGGCCTCGCCGGCCAGGGCCTGGATGGAGCGGTCGAGGGTGACCAGGATGGCTCCGTTGCGAATGGCCAGGCCAAGCAGGAGGGCGTCGGTGACCTGGCGGTAGCCGTACAGGCGAGGAGCGAGGGGCTGAATGAGTTCCAGCCAACTAAGGGAAACTGGCAGATGCGCGCAGTTGGGGAGAGCGGCGACTTTTCGAAGGAGCAAGATTGCATCGCTCATCGACTCCCCACCGACCGAAGGATTCGTCCTAAGGCGAACAAAGCCAGCTTCCGTAACCGGACACAGGAGGAATGTGGCTGTTCCGATCGACAGGTGCCAAGCGGCGGCAGCGTAGACATTCCTCTGCTGGCGCAGCACTTCCTCGACTTTTACGCCAGCGAGAACGGCCTCGCCCCGCGCAAGCTCTCCGCCGACGCCCTGCGCACCCTGATAGATTACGAGTGGCCGGGCAACGTGCGCGAACTGGAAAACGCCATCGAACGGGGCGTGGTGCTCTCCTCGGGCGCGGTCATCGGGTCCGACCTGCTGCCCGGCCACATCACCGGCCGCAGCTTTCAGGACGCCCTGATGGAACACAACCCCGACGCCACCCTCTTCGACATTCTGGAAGACATAGAGCGGCGCATTATCGTCGAGAAGCTGGAGCGCTGCAACTGGAACCAGACCGAAGCGGCCGAGCAGTTCCATATTCCGCTCTCCACGCTGAACCAGAAGATCAAGCGGCTGAATATCGAGATACGCAAGAAGGGCAGAGAGTAACGCAGGGACGCATCCAGTAAGAATCTATCACTCATTCAGTTCGTCCTTGCTGAAATGGCTGCTCACATCTCAAATCGAGATGCGGGCCATCCGCTACTCACAATGACGTGTTGCTAATGATGTACAGCATTCCTCCGGGTGTAGCGGCGGCACCATAAATGCCGCTTGTTTCACTCGGTGTGAGAACGGCAAAGCCGTTTGTCCCCCAATGAACGAATCTCACAGGTACGCCGAACAAAGAAGGCAGCGTTATGGAGTTGAGGGGCGCGAATGTTGTCTTATCGAAGGATTGAATGACGTAAGTAGTTGTTCCACTTGTTAGACCGATCATGTAGGCCCGATTCAGACTGGGATCCTCAACCAGAAAGGTGCTGGCTGGTCCGTCCACAGGGTTGTAAAGCAGGCCGGAAGCGTTGTAGTTCCCCACCAGCGCGCCCGTGGCCGGGTTAGTCACCCCGCCGTCGTCGTCATAGAGATAGCCGGTTGTCTTATCAAAATATATTTTTGATCCGGAAGGCCCGTATGAACCAAAGTAATCATTCAAGGCTGTAAGTCCGGAGGAGTCGACGCTGAATATGTACAGAGTAGGATTACCCCAGGTCAAGACTGCATAAAGGCTGGTGCTGTCATGGCCCCACTGAATGTAGTCGAATCTCGTTTGGCCTATATTATTAAAAGAGAAATTATTAGACGGTCGTGCCGTGCCACTGTCATATATTGTGATTCCGCCTTCATCCGGTATGGTTATCTGTGGTGTTCCGAAGTTTACGGCGACGGTTTGAGGCTCTCCCGGCGCGGGCTGCAGGTCGAAGGCCCAATAAGGGCCGTATTGTCCTTGAAGAGGCAGCGGAAAACTCACGGGCGATCCAAGATTCGGCAATGTGAGTTGAGTGACCCAGTTGGCCGCCAGGTACCCCGTATACACGTAGGCGTCGTCGTCGGTCACGGCGATCACATATGGGTCGGACATCACGGGAGCGACTCGGGTAATGTTGCCCGTGGCCGGATCAACCTCAACGATGGAGTTGGGATACTGAGTATCCCCACTCAACACCGAAAGAACAAGCTGGGCACTGCTCGCATCCCAGGCAAGAGTTCCGCCGGCGAGATTGAGGGGGATAATTGTTGTGGACCCCAAATTAGCCGGCAGGATTGTAAAAGTCAGCGCGGTCGATCCGCTCAGGTTTGCAGAACTATTTGAAGAACTGGGTGAGATATATACGAAAGCGTTACCGGCTGAGATGAGATCGGCCGCCGGAACCGTAGCCTGCAACTGAGTTGCGCTGATCCAGGTTGTTTGCAGTGCTGTTTGATTCCACACCACAGTTGTTTCTGGCCCAGAATAATTCCCGGTTACCGTAAGCGTCAGGTCGCTCGCGCCAGCGACGGCGCTTTGTGGATTGATCGAAGTCAGGCTGGGAAAAACAGTGAGCGCGGTACCGGAGTTCGAATCAGCAGGTTGTGCCGCTGTTACAAAACTTCCATCAACAAGATAAACGGAGCCGGCATACGGGGGTGTACTGGATGATCCTGCGTAGGTTGTAAATGCCAGACCTGCATTACCCCAGCGAATGAAGTTGATAGGGAATCCGGTCACGCCGGGCAAAGGCAATGTTGCCAGAAGCTTGTGAGTATTCGGATCGGAGGCAGCGATCGTTAGACCGGATCCGGCGGCATTTTGTTGCGCAGTTTGTCCGAGAAAAAAGACTACGTTGTCTTGCGGGTCCGGAACGCAAGGTCGGAAACCAACTAACGGGGTGAGATTGAAAATGCCCATTAGATTTCCGGTCGCAGGATCGACTACTCGGGCACCATATTGATAGCCACCATCGTCGTAAATGTAACTCGTATTCTTGTCGAAATGTATCTTTCCCGGGGTAGCAACAAGGCCGTTGTAATCCGACGTAAGGGAAAGACCGTTCGAATTCACGGAAAACACCTTGAGGTCGGCGATCGTCGATTCGTTATCGCCCGCATACAAAACGGATGCGTTGGCGCCCCACTGCAGGTCGGACACCAGCGTACCGGGTACAGAGACGGTTGCGGGCCGCTGTATCCCGTCATCGTAGACGACCGTTTCGCCTGAACTGTTGGGGAAAACCGAATAGTTGCCCGGTATAACGGCTAGGGTGTGGGGGATGCCTGGAGCAACCGCAAGCGAAAGAGCCAACTCCTGACCCATAATCCTGTCAACGGGAAGCTGAATTCCAAAGCTGTTATCAGGAGTCAAGCTTGGCAGGTTGAAACGCACGATTGCGCCCGAGCGTCGAGCCCAGCGTAGAGAAAACTGTCGTCGTCGGAGATTGCAAGAGGATCCGGCGAGTTGCTTACGGCTTGCTGAGAGACCACAGCGCCTGCCACCGGATCGATGACAGCAATACTGTTCCCGCTAGACAAACTAGCGTAAATCTTGCTGTGCGCAGCATCCCAAAGGATGTTGTTGGCAGAGATATTTATGGTTCTTATAAAGGCTGATGCAGCAGTGACGGAAAACTGTGCCGCAGCAGACGTTCCGCCGCCCGGTGTGGAATTCGTCACAACAACCGGATAAGTACCAAAGGCGGCAAGATCAGCTAAAGTGAGTGCGATTGTGAGTTGGCTGGCGTTGATATAGGTCGCTGCATGAGAAATGCCGTTGAAAGTCACTGTGGACGTGGGAACGAATCCTGAACCGTTGATAGTAAGCGTCTGGGCGGCTGAACCAGCCATCAGTGAAAGGGGAAGGAGTGATATAACCGCCGGTGCAGGGTTGGTCACCTGCAAATTGACCGGCGTGCCTGATCCGCTGCTCACGCTACCGTTCAGCGCAATGACCGAGAGCAGCGCCCCGCTCAAAAGTTGCGATGCCGGCACTACCGCATCTACCTGCGTACTGCTCACGTAGGTGGAAGGAACCGAAACGCCACCTATCTGTATAACCGTAGTGCTGAGGAAGCCCGTCCCGTACACCGTCAGTGTCAACGATGATGCTCCGGCTGCCACGGTAGTCGGGCTGATCGAGCTCACCGTTGGCGTGGGCGGTGACGAGTTCGTTCCCCCAGTATTTGAAGAGCCACCGCAGCCGGTTAGAACTGTGGATGCAAAAAGACCCATATAAGCAACAAATCTAAGAGGTTTCATAATGCCAACATAATACACCTAACATTGAATCGCACAATTAGATTATTTGCATTTTTTAGAATCAATTTAAAGCATTATTCATCAAGCATTTTCCCAGATTAGATATTACGTCCATAGTCCATTCTTGACAGCGATTTCTGATCTCTACTTCCTATTCCCTGCCCGTTACCACTCCCCCGTAGTGAGGAACTTGTGGATGGAGGCGGCGGCTTTGCGTCCGGCGCCCATGGCGAGGATGACGGTTGCGCCTCCGGTGACGATGTCGCCGCCGGCAAAGACGCCGCGCTTGGAGGTGCGCATGGAGTTCTCATCGGCCACGATGTAATTCCACTTGTTGGTGGCAAGATCGGGCGTAGTGCTCTGGATGAGGGGATTGGCGGTGGTGCCGACGCCGATGATGGCTACGTTGGCGGGAAGAACAAATTCCGAGCCCTTGACGGCTACCGGACGTCGGCGGCCGCTCGCGTCGGGCTCGCCCAGTTCCATACGGACACAGACGGCGCCCATCAGCCAGCCGTTATTGTCGCCGAGGAACTCAATGGGGTTGGTCAACATGCGGAATTCGATTCCCTCTTCGCGGGCGTGCTTCACCTCTTCAGCGCGGGCGGGCATCTCGGCCTCGGAGCGGCGATAGACCAGCGTTGCAGTGCGCGCGCCCAGCCGCCGCGAGGTACGGACAGCATCCATGGCGGTGTTGCCTCCGCCGACCACGATTACGTCGCGGTCACGGCAGTCATAGACCGGCTCATCGTACTCCTCAAGCTGGTAGGCACGCATCAGGTTGACGCGGGTAAGAAATTCGTTGGCCGAGTAGACGCCGTTGAAGTGCTCTCCGGGGACGCCGAGGAAGACAGGCAGTCCCGCGCCGGTGGCCACAAAAACCGCGTCGTAGTGCTCCTCGGTCATCAGTTCGTCGAGGGTGACGCTCATGCCGACAACAACATTAGTTTCGAACTCGACGCCCATGCGGCGCAGGTTGTCCACCTCTCCACGCACGATGGCTTTGGGCAGGCGAAACTCGGGAATGCCGTAGACCAGCACGCCGCCCAGCTCGTGCAGGGCCTCAAAGACGCGCACGCGATGGCCCTTCTGGACGAGGTCTCCGGCGGCAGAGAGCCCGGCTGGGCCGCTGCCCACGATGGCCACGCTCTTTCCGGTGGCGGGGGCGTTGGCGGGCAGTCCCAGCTTGCCGCTCATGCGCTCGTAGTCGGCGATGAAGCGCTCCAGGTTGCCGATGGCCACGGGCTGGCCCTTCTTGCCCAGGATGCAACCGCCCTCGCACTGGTTTTCCTGGGGACAGACGCGGCCGGTGATGGCGGGCAGCGAATTGTCCTCGCGCAGCTTGGCGGCGGCGGCAAGAAAATCGCCGGCGCAGATCAGGGCGATTACTTCCTTGACCTTGACGCCCACCGGGCAATCGACGATGCAGCCGGGCTTGGCGCACTCGATGCAACGCGAAGCCTCGGTGAGGGCGTCGGCTTCTGGCAGGCCCTGGTTGACTTCCTCAAAGTTGCGGCTGCGCACGGCGGGGTCCAGCTCCGGCATGTGAGTGCGCAGAATCTTCATGCGCTCTTTGAGGGGAAGGAGATTTCTGGCGGAGTTCGGCAGAGGATTCTTCTCAGACATGATGGGTCTCCTTCGCGGCCAATTCTTCGCGAAGTTCGGCCACTTGCTCTTCCTTGTGCTGCTCAAATTCCTTCAGCGCGGCGCACTCCTTTTCGCGATACATGGTGTTGCGCTGCATGAGGACCTCGAAGTTGACCCTGGAGGCGTCGAACTCGGGGCCGTCGACACAGGCGAATTTACTCTGGTCGCCCAGCAAAACGCGGCAGCCGCCGCACATTCCGGTTCCGTCGACCATGATGGAGTTGAGGCTGACCATGGTTTTGATGCCCAGCGGCGCGGTGATGCGGGCCACGGCCCTCATCATGGGCACCGGGCCGACGGCGAGGACAAAGTCGATTTTGCGTCCGGCGGCGATCAACTCATCGAGCTTTTTTGTCACCAGGCCCTGCTCGCCGTAGCTGCCGTCGTCGGTCATCACGTATGCCTCGCTGCTGGAAGAGCGCACTTCGTCTTCAAAGACCACCATTTCCTTGTTGCGAGAGCCTTCGATAAAGACCACGTGATTGCCGGCCTGCTTGAGCGCGTGGGCGGTGGGCAACGCCATGGCCGTGCCCACGCTGCCGGCCAGGATGACCGCGGTGCCGTAGTTTTCGATCTCCGAGGGATGACCGAGGGGTCCGACAATGTCGAGAATGGAATCGCCGGTTTCCAGGCAATTCAATAGCGACGTGGTTTTGCCAACGGCCTGCACCACGATGGTGACCGTGCCGGCTTTGGGGTCCGAACTCTTAATGGTGAGGGGAATGCGCTCGCCCTTGTCATGAATGCGAAGGATGACGAATTGCCCCGGCTGGTGCTTGCGCGCAATGCGCGGGGCCATAATCACAAATTGCTTGATCTTGAGGCCGACGTTGCGGGCTTCGAGAATTTTGTACATGGAGAAACTCTCCAATTCAGCCATGGTTATTGGCAATTCGTCTCCGCAAACAACGGAAAGCCGGAGATTTAAACGAATCGCAGACCAAGGCACAGGCGAACCCATCGCCTGCCAATCATGATCTTTCAGCATACACGAGCGGGGATGTGATGATAATCACCCGGGGTAGGCGCGCGCGCGAGTCGGCTTTGGCCGGTCCGGCCTTCATTCAGTCTCCCAGCTGCAAATCCTGTTCCACCTCGGCCTCCATGGCGGGGAGGATGGCGCGCAGCGACTCGAACTCCGGATTTCCGTGGAGGGGAATGAGGCGCGGATCGGCCAGCGTCATAAAGAACCAGGGGCAGCGGGCCTCATTGACAACGCGCAGTTCGGCCAGGGCGGCTTCGTGATCGCCCAGGGCGAGATAAGCGGCGGGCATAAACCCGCGCATCACGTAGCGTTCGCGTCCCAGCCATTGCAGGCGCTCGAGGATGACACGAGCCTCGTCCGCGCGGCCGGCACAAGCCAGCGCATAGGCGTGGGCGGCGCCAGCCTGATCGAAATGCGGCGAGCGCTGCGCGAGATCCTGCGCAATCCCGGCTGCCTCTTCCGCCTCGCCGTTGAAGGCAAGAATTGCCGATCCGTAGAGACAGGCTCCATCCCCGTTAGGAAACCAGGCGATACACTTGCGGATCTGCTCCAGGCTTTCGGCACTTTGCCCATCGAGGTGAAGCGCCCAGGCCAGGCTATTGTGCAGCCAGGGCGAAAAGGGATCGATGTTTATAGCCTCACGCAGCATTTCAATGGCTTCGGTAAAACGATGTCGACTCGCGGCGAACAAGGTGCGCTCGCGCGAGATCCAGGGATCATGGGGCAGATGCGCACTGTAGGAAAAAGCCAGCAGTGCCGCGGGCAGGTTTCGGTCGAAGAAGAAGTTAATCCAGCCCAGCGTGGGCAGCAGGGCATCGGCATGAAAGGGAAGATCGGGAATCGCGTCCGCCATGCGGTGAACAATTTCCGCTGCCGCGCCTGGAGGCATGAAGCCGTACAAGGCCTGGGTACTGCACAGGCGCGCCAGATCGACCTTGGCGGAGATCAGAGTGGGGTCCAGTTCGATGGCCCGCAACAGGTGCTGCATCCCGTCCTGCATGCGGTGGCGACGAAGTGTTTGCCACTCATAGTGCCCGCGCAGAAATAAATCGTAGGCTTCGGCGCGCCGGGAGCGGCTTTCGTCCTCGGACTCGCCGGCCGCGGCGGCGGATATGTCGATGCCCGCATTCGCTTTAAGCGAGGTTGCCGGATCGCCGGGAAACTCGACTCCCAGGCGACAGACGAGCCGCCGCGTCAGTTCCGTCCCCAGCACGCTTGTCCTGCTCCGCGGCGCCAGCAAATCTTCAACCCAGATTTGCGTGCCGTCCTCGACCTGGATCATCTCAGCCCGCAGCCGGTAATGCGAGGAGAAGGCCTGCAGGGTTCCGGTCAGCACCAGGTCGGCCTTCAGTTTCTGGCCAATCTGCAGAGCGGTGAGGCCGCGCATCGCCAGGTTGAAGACCGAATCCCTGGCCAGCACGGTAACAGCTAATCCGCGCGCGCGAGAGATGCTGGCGGTGGTCTCATCGGCCATAGCTGCCCCGAGATGTTCCAGAACCGAGTGCCCGGTGGTGAAGGGCATGATAGCCAGCCGAACCAGCGCCCCGTGCGGCGCCGCGCCGTCGCGTCTGATCTCGGCCGTAAGGCGGTAACCGCGTTTGTACACAGTCTGGATGCACTCCTCCGGCGCCAGCCGCGCGCGCAGACTGGACATGCACTTGAAAACGCTGTCAGCCGTTACATGCACATCGCCCCACAAGGCATTTTTCAGCAGCACGGGCGAGACCACCTGGCCGGCGCGCGCGATCAGCAGCCGCAGCGCCGAGAGCTCTCTGGGAGGCAGGTGAACTACCTCAACGCCACGCCACAGCGTTCCATCGGCCTCCAGCCGGAGGCTGGCAAAAGAACAGGCTGACGCTCGGGCCCGGCGGCCAAGAGCTATCTTTGATCCGATATCTACACGCCGGCGGCCGGGGCTTGCCCCCAGGACGCCAGTATCTTCACCGCGGCGGTGAAGGCCCGTCACCCGGGATGCTGGATCACCGTGCCGGATCACAGAACTGATCTCCGCGACAGCAGTATCTCCGCGCCGGCGACCAAAATGAGTCGCTGACGTGTTGGAGTACTGCATATTGCGCGAAATTGAGTCAGGTTCTTTCGTCGTTGCCATCTCGCTTTCTCAAATTCTGAGCGATAGAATCGCCGATCGCTTGCCAATGCGGACAAGAAATCACGCTTCTGCCGGCAGTAGCCGCAGGAATCTGCGTGGGGAAGAACTGGTGGGGGAAATAGGAGCAGTGCTTCCAGCGAATCTCTGTGCTTCATGAGCCCAGAATCATCTGCGAACTCCAGATTAATTGCTTTCGATCCATTGGGAAAGAAGGTGAGGTAGTTCTATGTTTTTTTATGTACACTAAGTAATCATAGGCGCGTTACTAAGGGCAGAGTTCAGGAAAACTTCAGATTTTTGTCAGAAAAAACGGGTCTGCCCACAGGCAAACTAAGAGTAGGAGTCAGCCATGACCAAAACGATTTCCTACGCGCAGTGGTCTCTTGAACCCTATTGCATCGGGACAAAGCTGCGCTCGTTGCGCACCCAGAAGCGGCTCACGCTCTCGCGCCTGGCATCCGAGACCGGGCTTTCCACGGCGTTGCTTTCCAAGCTGGAGACGGATCGCATGGTTCCCACGCTGCCCACGCTGGCAACCATCAGCCGGGTCTACGGGGTGGGGATCAGCTACTTTTTCACCGAGCCCGCCCGGCACACGCTCTCCATCACGCGCAAGGCACATCTGGCAGGCAACAGCCGCGGACTGGAATCGGTGAAGGTGATGCCGCTGAACACGGTTACGGAGGGGACACAGCTGGTGGTGCGGATGGTTGAATTTCCCGCCGGGGGAGTTGCCGGCTCCACGGATTCCTGCCGCGAAGGGAGCGGCCTGGTGTACGTGCTGGAAGGAAAGTTGCAGTTGGAGTCAGGCGGGATGCAGGAGGTGCTGGAAGCCGGCGATTGCGCGTACATGGAGAGCGAGATGGCGCTGGCCTGGAGCGCGGCGGGCAAGCATCGCTGCCGGATACTGGCGGTAACGACGGCCGTGCCGCGCGCGGAAGGCTGAACGGAACGACCGGGCGAGAATTAAGGAGTTGCCGCGCCGCTGACGCGCGGGATCAACTGGAAGGAATCGATAAAGGTCGCAGTGCCGGCGTACGGGCTGCCGAGCGGTGCAGCGGTCAGCGTCTGGTAAAGCGTGGTGCCCACCAGGTAAATGCGGGCGGAGAAGTGCATGGTGTCGTTTTCGGCCTCAAACGCCCTGCCAGGATAGGCGCCTAGCATGATTTTCTTACCGCTGAGCAGGTGGGCACTGACGTTATCAATGGCTCCCTGTTGAGCGCCATCCAGTACCTGGTCCGGGGTCCTGTCCGAGATAGCGGAGCCGTAATCGCAAACCCCGACGAACAGCGCGGCCTGGCCATCCTCCACCAGATAGGCGCGCAGCTCGAAGCTGCCTTTATCGGTGGGAACATTCTTCTTCTGCATTTGAGGTTCAGCCGGGAACGTGGCGCTGAATCCATCCGCCGGATAGCTGTATGTCTTCCACTGTTGAGCCTGCGCGCCGAGCGCGGCAAAGGAGACCAGGACAACAGTGAGGGTAATGCGGTTGAGAATGGGAATGTGCTTTCCGTGCATGCTGATCGACCTCCTGAAATTGGAATCCCCGAATTGTGTGATTCTAGCATTTCACGCTTGATTGCGCGGGATTTTTGCCCGAATGGTAATCCCCTGTTGGCCTACATGGGGACAAGTCTGTAGGATGGTTGGGAAATCAAGGAGTTCGGCGGAATGCGACCCAGCTTCAACCTGATGAAGGCAACCCTGACCGGCGCGCTGGGCGGGCTGCTGTTCGGCTTCGATACAGTAGTCATCTCCGGGGCCATCGACGCACTGGTGCGGCTCTACAACCTGAGCCCGCAGGGCAAGGGCTGGACGGTGGCGATTGCGCTGATCGGCACGGTGGCGGGAGCGCTGGGCGCGGGCCAGGTGGGGCAGAAGATCGGCGGGCGGGAGACGCTGCGCATTACCGCGGTCCTTTATGTGGTTTCGGCCATCGGCAGCGGGCTGGCCTGGAACTGGCCGGCGCTGATGGTTTTTCGCTTTATCGGCGGGCTGGGGATCGGCGCTTCGTCGGTGCTGGGACCGGTGTACATTGCCGAGCTGGCTCCGGCCAAATGGCGCGGGCGGCTGGTAGGCGCGTTTCAGTTCAACGTGGTCTTCGGCATCCTGGTGGCCTACACCTCCAACTACTACATCCGCACGCTCAATCTGGGCTCTCTGGAGTGGCGCTGGCAGGTGGGCGTGGCGGCGCTGCCAGCGCTGGGCTTTCTGGCGCTGCTGTTCGGGATTCCGCGCTCGCCGCGCTGGACAGCTTCGAAGAGGCGCAACGACGAGGCTCTGGAGGTGCTCCGGCTGATGGGCGAAGCGGAGCCCGAGGCAGAGCTGGCCGCCATTCGCGCCGCGCTGGCCGAGGAGCACGCCACGGCCCACGAGCCGGTCTTTCAGAGGAAGTACATGTATCCGCTCTTTCTGGCGATTTCGATAGGCGCCTTCAATCAACTGGAGGGCATCAACGCCATCCTCTATTACCTGAACAGTATTTTTACCGCAGCCGGCTTCAGCCAGGTCTCGGGCGACCAGCAGGCCATGGCCATCGGTTTCACTAATCTGGTTTTTACCATCGTGGGCATGAGCCTGATCGACAAACTGGGGCGCAAGACGCTGCTGCTGGTTGGCGCGGCGGGGACGGCCAGCTGCCTGGCGGCGGTTTCGTGGCTCTTTGCGACCAACTCCCACCCCGGCGCGCTGGTGTGGGTGCTGATTACCTACATCGCCTTCTTCGCGCTCTCGCAAGGCGCGGTGATCTGGGTCTATATCGGCGAGGTCTTCCCCAATGCCGTCCGCTCCAAAGGGCAGGGCGTGGGCAACGCCAGCCACTGGATCATGAACACCCTCATCGCGCTGGAGTTCCCGGTGTTGCAGGCGCACATCGCCCGCAGCGCTCCCTTCACCTTCTTCGCCGTGATGACGGGAATCCAGTTTCTGGTGGTGCTGTTTGTTTATCCGGAGACCAAGGGGCAGACGCTGGAGGCGCTGCAGCGCAGGCTGGTGCGGGCGGAATAAGAGCTTGTGTTCGTCAAAATGTAATCAAGCTGTCACAGATTTCTGTCCGGCGTTCTATATAATTTGAAAACAATGACGGTGCTTGCCGGAACCCGGCAATGCAGCCCGAGTGTGAGGTCAACCATGCAGCAGACAGCGGCTCCAGCCGTGGAGCAGGGCAGGGAAGCAGCGCGGGCCGCGTCCCCGGCCGGATTAGCGCCGCAGCCCGAGATCCAAATGATCGAGGAAAATCTACCCTTGGCGGCCGCCAGTTCTCCAGAGGCCGAGGCCTTGCGGCAGGAGATTATCCGCGTGGGCCGCAAGTTGTGGGAGCGGGAATACGTGGACGGAAACGGCGGCAACATCAGCGTCCGGCTGGGCTCAGACTACGTGCTGTGTACGCCCACCATGCTGAGCAAGGGCGACCTGGCGCCGGCCGACATCTGCCTCTCCGACCTGGACGGTAATATTTTGGCCGGCGACCGGACGCGCACCAGCGAGCTGCTGCTTCACCTGGAGATTTACAAGGCCAATGAACGAGCCCGCGCCGTGGTGCACTGCCACCCGCCTTATGCAACAGCCTTTGCCGTCACCGGCACTACGCCGCCCAACGGGCTGATTCCCGAATTTGAGATCTTTATCGGTCCGCTAGCGGTGGCACCTTATGAAACTCCCGGCACCAAGGCTTTTGCCGAGACAGTGCGGCCCTTTGTCAAGGATCACAATACTATTCTGCTCACCAACCACGGCATTGTTTGCTGGTCCGATACTGTCACTCACGCCGAGTGGCTGGCCGAGATTCTCGATGCCTACTGCAAGACGTATCTGCTCGCCCAGCAGATCGGCAAGCCGCTCAACTTCATTCCTGAAGCCAAGATGCGGGAGATTCTGGCGCTGAAGCGGCGCTTGGGCTTTCCCGATGCACGCCTTACTCTAGCGCCTTAGACGGCAGCCTCAGGCATAAAGTAGCCCCAGCCGTTCTTTGCCGCCGCCTCGAGCAGTTCCGGAGAGGGATTGACCGGGAAGGCATTGCGCGCCATCTTCAGCATGGCCAGGTCGTGGATGGAGTTGCCGAAGACCGCGTCGGGGCGTGTGATCCCCACGCGCTTGAGCGTGGCGGCCTTGCCCTCGTCGGTGGGCACGTCCAGAATTTCCGTGGTGATGAGGCCGTCGGCGACGCGCACCTCGGCGGCCAGGATGCGCTCTTCGGCAAATCCGAAATCGCGTACTCCCTCGGCGACCACCCATTTGTTGGTGGAGCTGACGGCCCAGATTTCGACGCCGGATTTTTTGAGCGCAGCCAGCAGCGCGGCCATCTCGGCAAAGACGCGCGGCTGAACAAACTCGCGCACGTAGCGGGCGGCGGCCGCGCGCAGCTCCTGATCGCGCAGGCCGGCATAGATCTGCACCATCTCGCCGCACATATCCAGCTCGCTCACATTGCCAGCCAGGTAGGCGCGATAGCGGGTATCGACCCAGTCGCAGGTGGAACGCGAAACCAGCCCCTTCTCCAGCGACCAGGCCATGAAGCCGTAACCGGCGTCGCCGCCCCACAGCGTTCCATCACAATCGAAGATGGCAACTTTGGGCTTACTCGCGAAAACCAGCCGCTCAAACTCCGGGGCGGTCCAGCGGGGAATTTCAATCTGTGTTTGTGTCAAGCGTTCCTCTTGTCGTCGCCGGAAAATTTCGTCTAGCTCTATTTTCTTTCAAAATGTGTAGTTTTGCACGTTAAGGTTTGATGAAGCGCCTGATTGAGCAACAGGAGTGAGGCATGCGGAAGCAGGAGCGCCGGTCAACGCCATTGCTCCTACAGTTCAATCCGCCTCGTCTGTTATGGCTGAGTGGAAACGTTCGGCGTTTGCTCACCCTGGGCGAATACAACTGTCCGCGGCCGTTTGAATCCATCGATCTTGCCCCGGACTTCACCGGTCGACCCATTCAGCAGAACAAGGGGGCCTTCGGAAAAAGCGAGCGCTGTCCTGCCATCCGGCGAGAGGTAGACACCTTCCAGGCTCTTATCGAAGTGAACTTCCTGGAGCGCTTTCTGCGTCGAGGTGTCGATCAGATGAAGAGTATTCCTTCCGACTACCCCGAGAACACCGCCGTTGTTCAGAGGCTGAAAGCGCTGCCCTCCGGCGGCGATCTTATCAACAACTGCAGAGGTGCTCACGTTGACGATCGTCACGTCGTTGGTCTCGCTATTCAGCACATAGACAAAAGCGCCGTCCGGCCTCACGGAGATCGACGTATTTGCCGGCGCAACCGTGAAAATTTGGTAGGGAGCGTAGCCGACGCCGCCATTTGAGGCAGCCATGCTGGAAGCCTGATAGGAAGCAGCTGTTGCTGATGCAGCGGTGGCTGCGATAGCGCCAAGATTCTTTGCAAACTTGACTCCGCCGCGGCCGGTTGTAACCGATTCTCCCGCTTTCAGCGCCTGCAGATCGACGAGCAACAACCGGCTCGATCCGCTGAAAAGCACGAATCCATGGTTTCCATCAGGAGAGAGCGCAAACTCACTGGCAAAGCCGCCGAGCGGTACCCGGCTTATCTCATGTAAAGCTGTGTAGTCGATAGCCGAGAGCTCGTCCCATCCAATTACGTAAAGGCGCTTCCTGTCAGGCGAAAAACGGATGAACCGTGGCGCGGCACCCACCCTAACGAGAGCTGCGATCGATGCGCCGCGGAGGACGCGCAGCTCCCCATCCACATTCTTCTGGCCTTTGACAGGAGCGCCGTTGCTCAGAATCAGGATCTGCCCGGATGCCTCATCGGCCATCACACCCTTGGGGTCCGAACCCGCATCAAGGTCCGCCACGGCCTTCATCTCTTTGATCGAGATGACGTGGATGCGGCCGTTGATATTCTTCTCAGGATTGTTCGAGGGCTGCCCCTTTTCTAGCAGGTAGACATATTCGCCAGATGGTGACAGGACGGGCAAATCCGGCGCGCCATCAAAAGTGACCTTGCCGGCAATCGACAGTTTTTCGATGCTTACAAACTGAAGTTCCGCCGGAATCGAAGGTTCGCCCTTCTGCTTTTGCTGCGCAAAAAGCAGAATCGCGGTGGCGCCGTTCTTGGATAGGATGCAAGCCGAAGGCATGCGCTGTAATGCCAGCCTTCCCAGCACCTGTCCGCTGGAAAGATCCATAGCGATCAATTCGCTGGGAAGAGTCTCCTCGGGTTTCTGTGACTGGTAGCCGGTAGCCAGTGTAACAAGCACCTTCTTGTCAGGGGTCAGGTAATAGTCGCTGAGACCCCAGCCGAGGTCAGCCTGCGCCACCACCTGCATCGTCTTTGTGTCAATGATCGATGCCGACGACTTTTCCAGAGGGTGGTAACCAAAACGGAAAGAAAACTTATGATTGCCGGTACGTATTCTGACCAGGCGGGATCCATCCGGCGTCAGCAGCAATGTATCCACTCCGGAATGATACGGGCCGATCATCATATCCGTAGCAGTCGTTTGACCGCTCACGGGAACAGAGGCCTTGGTTTGTCCGCTCGCAAGATCCACGGCGCTGACCGTCTGACCCGCGGGATCGAGCACATAAGCGAGTGATGCCGATGGCGTCCTTGCAACATTCTGCCCTAATGCTGATATGCCGAAGAAAAATGCAAGGATGAATGCAACTGATAGCTGTCTCACGACGTTCTCCATGTATTTGGATTAATGCGGGATATTACGAAAGTATACACTAAGGTACTACAGCGATTGTTGTCAAGCCCATGTACCCCACTTCCATGTGGTTGCGGATCAACTGAAAGGCAGCGCCTCGTGGAAATGCCGCCAGATGGTTTCGGTGGTTTTGTGTTGGACGACGGCGGCGAATGAGTCTGCGGTGGCCTGTTGCAGTGAAAGCAAAGCAGGATTGCTGCTTAACCGGTGACCGCCTGGCGATGTTTATTTTCATGTTGGAATCCAGGATCAGAGGCCACCGGCTTTCGCGGCGGGAAAGGCCGCACATCCTCAACGTTCTTCAGGAAGCGCGCCTCGGTGCGCTGACACTGGATGCGTGTCCGATGCAGAGCCTTTGCCGCCAGCGCCTCCAGCACGGGAATCAGGCCGTACAGTTTGGCTTGGCGGGAAAGGACGCGGCTAGCTTTGCTGGCGAGTTCCTGCCAGTCGTGCCACTCTCCGGCGGCGCAGTGAATCCTCCTGAATACGGCGGCTAACCGCTTAGCCAGGGGATCTGCCGCGGCAGAGATCTCTGCCAGATAACGCGCTTGCTTGAGACGCTTGCGATAATCGTGCAGGTTATCGGCGTCGAGGTGTGGATATTCGCCGGTCAGTTCCGCAAATATCCGCAAAGCCTCTGGGGCAGTCGAATGAACCTTTGAGGGCATTTGAGGCGCCAATGCCGCTTCCAGTTCTTTACTAAGCCGATTGAGCCGTTTGCCGCGAGCATCGATGGCGGCCATCAGCTTATTGATCCCCTCTTTTCGCTGTTTTCTTATCCGGCCTTCGAGTTTGCCGATTTCACGGATGCAGCGGGGATTCAGTTGCTTCTTGCCTTCTGATGCTGCACGAAAAGTATTGCGGAGGCTATTGAGACGGGCCAGGTGCACATCCGCATCGCGTACCGGTTCAAGCGCCTTGCGCAGCTTCTTCGCGACTTTGCTCCACTGCTGAAAGGCAGGAGCTGCGGCGGAATTCGCAGCCTGCTCGCGTAGGGAAAACCCCACTTGCAGGCGCAAGGTGAGACTGCGCAGGGCATGGACACTCCTGCGGCTGGGTTTGCGGGCGCATTGCGACAACAATTTGCGCCATGTCTCAAGCTGCTGCTGCCACTTTGGCTGGGGAAGCATCGCGGATTGCGCTCTGGGGGAATGAAAAGCGAAATTCAACAGTTTTTAACCTCTCATTAACATATTGCACTGCCGGACCCGCTGGATGGAAGCATGGGGCTGTGAGTATTTCCGGCTTTGCGCCTGAAATGTGGCGAAGGATGGCGCATGGGGCAACAGAGGAGAAGAAATCAGGCAGCGCGGGGAGTGAGCTTGATGCCCAGAGCTTTCATTACGCCAAGAAAGGTGGAAAGCCGTGGATCGCCGGTGGCCGAGAGTGCCTTATAGAGCGCCTCGCGCGTGACCCCGGCTTCGGCGGCAAGCTGCGTCATGCCCTTGGCGCGCGCGACGTCGCCCAGCGCAGTGGCGATCAGGGTGGGGTCGCCGTCTTCGAAAACGACACGGAGATAGGCGGCAATGCGGCCGGGGGTGTCGAGGTATTCAGCGGGATCAAATGGGGTGGTTTTAAGTGCCATGAGCTTCCTCCTTGGCCATTGCAATGGCGCGGTCGATGTCGGATTGTTGCGTCTTTTTCGTTCCTCCAACCAGAAGCAGAACGACGAGTGAACCAACTTGCGTGTAATAGACGCGATAGCCCGGTCCATAATCGATCCGCATCTCGTAGATGCCTTTACCGACAGGCTTCACGTCTCCGAAACTGCCAAGAATCAAACGCCGGATGCGTGTGTGAATCCGCGCGAATGCCTCATCGTCCCGCAACTTGACCAGCCATCGAGAAAAGACCTCTGTCTGGCGAACTTCGACCACGCGTTAATTATAGTTCACAGGGGAAGGATTTTCAAGCACATTCCAATTCGCCAGCTGAAAAAATAGAGGGATTTTAACTCGCGACAAAATAATTACAAATACGACTTTCCCACATGATCGTTTTGCGAGTTCGTCTTGTTCACTGCCATATCTCCTGCTGAAATACGGGCAACTCCCAAAATGATCATCAAAGCCCCAAGAGACACAATGACCCAAGCGAGAAAATGCGGGTTTGAGCGGAGTGAATCTCCCCCATAAATCACAAAACATATACCGCTGAAGATAGAAAGCACGGGATCGTACCGTATCGATTGCCGCTCAGAACGAATCTTAAAAAGTCCAAGAATTGCTAAGACAAATATAATCCCAATCTGCCATGGAAGATCCTTCAAGCCAGGATGCCACCAAACGTCATTAACAACAAATATAATGACAAAGAACAACAGCAGGGCGAACAGTCGGAGCAGCTTCATCCGCGGCATAATCTTCCTCCAAAAAGCCTGATAGAAATCTGACTTACTTCATCTGTGTGATCGTATCATTGGAAGCATGAAAATGCCGCCAGATGGTTTCGGCGGTTTTGCGCGGGACGACGGCGGCGAGCGATTCGGCGGTAGCTTGCTGCACCTCGCGCAGGCTGCCAAAGTGGGTGAGCAGGCGCTGGCGGGTTTGCGGGCCGACGCCGGGAATGTTCAATAGCTCCGAGTCGCGATCGCGCATGGCGCGGCGCTGGCGATGATAGCCGACGGCAAAGCGGTGGCTCTCGTCGCGGATGAGCTGGACCAGATGCAGCACCGGCGAATGGCGGTCGAGGACGACCGGCTCCTCCTCGTTGCCGTAAAGGTAGATGACCTCTTCGCGCTTGGCGATGGAAGCCAGCGGCGGCATGGCGAGACCTGCGGCGGCGAAATCGAGCGATTCCAGCGCCTCGGCTGCGGCGTGAAGCTGACCGAGACCGCCGTCGACGAGGATGAGCGAGGGAAGGGTCTGCTTTTCTTCGAGCAGGCGGCGATAGCGGCGCTGGACCACCTCGCGCATGGAGGCGAAGTCGTCCACGCCGGCGACGGTTTTGATTTTGAACTTGCGATAGGCCTGCTTGTTCATCTTGCCGTCTTCCCAGACCACCAGCGAGGCTACCGTCTCCGCGCCCTGAATGTGGGAGATGTCGAAGCATTCGATGCGGCGGGGCAGCTCGGGAAGCATGAGCGCTTCGGCGAAGGCCTCCTGAATCGCCTTGCGCGAGGGTTCGAGGACGCGAAAGCGCTGGATGTAGGATTGCTTGGCGTTCTGGCCGGCGAGATCGACGAGGGAGCGTTTTTCTCCGCGCTGCGGGACGGCGATCTCGATGCGATGGCCGATGCGCTCGGTGAGCAGGGCGGCGAGGGCTTCGCGGTCGTCGAAGTCCGCCGGGACGAGGATGGAGCGCGGAACGTAGCGCTGGTCGATGTAGAGCTGCTTGAGAAGGGAAGAGAAGACCGAACCGGCGTGGAAGTGAGCATCAGAATCTTCGCTGACGGCTTCGAGTAGCTCCGGCAGATCTTCCCAGAAAAACTCGCGGCGATCGACGATTTTGCCGGCGCGAACGTGGAAGAGGTTGACGGCCAGCGAGCCGTCCTCGAAGTGGTAGCCGAAGACGTCGGTGTCGTCGCTCTGCTCAGCGGTGGCGGCGCGCTGCTTTTCCTGGAGCTGATGGATGGTGGAGATCTGGTCGCGGAGTTTGGCGGCGGCTTCGAAGTGCTGGCTTTCGGCGGCGGCTGTCATGCGCGCGGTGAGCGTGCGCTCGAGCTCGGCGTGGCGGCCCTCCAGCAGCAGGCGCGCATCACGCACGGCGCTTGAGTAGATCTCCGGCGTGGTAAGCTCCTGAACGCAGGGGCCCAGGCAGCGATGAATGTAGTACTGCAGGCAGGCGCGGGGGTGATAGCGGGAGAGATCGACTTTGCAACTGGGAATGAGAAAGCTGCGATGGATCAGCTCGACCACGCGGGAAGCCAGGCTGCTGGGAAAGTAGGGGCCAAAGTAGGCCGCGCCGTCTTTATGCAGGCGGCGGGTGACGAAGACCTTGGGAAAGCGGTCGGCCAAGGTGAGCTTGACGTAGGGATAGCTCTTGTCGTCCTTGAGCAGGATGTTGAAGCGCGGCTTGCGCTGCTTGATGAGGTTGGTCTCGAGAGCCAGCGCCTCGGATTCGTTGCCGACCAGGATGTAGTCCAGATCGACGGCCTCGCGCATCAGCGAACCGGTCTTGGCGTCGGCCTGCGCGGATTCCAGGAGATACGAACGGACCCGCGCGCGCAGGTTCTTGGCCTTGCCCACGTAAATGACCGTGCCCTCGGCGTTCTTGTAGAGATACACGCCGGGCTGCGTGGGCAGAGTGCGGATTTTCTCGTAGAGGTCCATGGCATTGGACAGTGGTCAGTGATCAGTGTTCAGCAAGCGGGCGAGTCAGCGGTCGAGAGGCTCCGTCTACAGGCTAGCAGCTAAGAGCTAGCGGCTGAAAGCTGCTTTACAGCTTATCCAAATGCCGGAATCCGCTTGTGCCGATGAGCATGGTGGAGAAAAGCAGGAAGTTGTAGCAGGCGTGGACCAAGGTGCTGGCGGCCAGAGAGCGAGTAACCAGGCGCACCGCGCAGAGCACGAGGCTGACCGCAAAGACCTGGAGGAACGGACCGAGCGAATAGCCGGTCTGTTCGCCATGCATCAGCGCGAAAGGCAGGCTGGTGACGATGGAGGCGATGACCATGGCGAAGATGGACCACTGAAGATGGCCGTCGGTGTCGAGGGGAGGGGCTGGTTTGCCGATGCTCTTTTCGATTGCCCAGTCCCAGGCCGTGGCCAGGGCAGGCAGCATAAATCCACGAAAAACAATTTCTTCAAAGAAAGGCGCGAAGGTGACGCCGAAGGCGAACATCAGCCAGGCGGCGCCGGGAGAACGAAAGATCTCTTCGATGGGGGCGTGCTCGGGGCCGGGCAGCAGCCACTGGTCCAGCCCGGCCAGCAGGAAGCAGCCCGATGCGATGGCGGGCACTCGCCAGCCCAACTGGAGGGCCGTTGCGCCGCGCCAGTGGATTCCGGCAAAGAAGTTTTTTCCCCAGAGCAGCGGGAAGAGAGGAATGCTGAGAGCCAGGGTGATGAGATAGAGGACTGCCTCGCTGCCCAGAAGGTAATGAACATTGGTCTTGATCTGATCCTGCGTGGTGACGCCATCCCAATGGAAGTGCAGGGCAACAAACATCAACACCGTCATGCATACAAACCCGAAGAGCATGAAGGCCCCGAGCAGGCAGAGATGGCCGAGATGCGGAATGCGCGCCGGCGCAACGGCCTCGGGACAGGACCAGGACTGAAACAACTCCGCGGATTGTTCATGGTCCGGCGCGGCCTGCTGCAAAGTCTGGTCCGGAAGAAAAGGCGGGTACTCTTCGAGGTTGTGCGGGGTTGTTTCGGGGTCGCTCATGGCAGCTCCGTCTTCTTTCTGCGGGGTGCGGAATTCTTTGGCGCGGGATTCTTTGTGATTGTACGCGTGGCGGGCGCGTTGGCGGAAACCGGCGCAGCAGATGAAATATCCGGCGTGACGGCTGAATCAATGTTTGTTGAATCATCGTCAGGTTCAGATGGCGCCAGGCGGCCGCTGCTGGAGGAGTAATAGCGCTTAAGGAACTGGCCGGTGTAAGAGCCGGGAGTGGCCGCAATCTTTGCCGGGCGGCCCTGGCCGACGATGCGGCCGCCGTCCTCGCCGCCCTCGGGGCCCAGGTCGAGAATCCAGTCGGCGTTGCGGATTACGTCGAGATTGTGCTCGATGATGATGACCGTGTTGCCCAGGTCGGTGAGCCGGTGAAGGACTTCGAGCAGCTTGCGCACGTCGTCGAAGTGCAGTCCGGTGGTGGGCTCGTCCAACAAATAAAGAGTTCGGCCGGTCTGGCGCTTCGATAATTCGCGGGCCAACTTCATGCGCTGCGCCTCGCCGCCGGAGAGCGTGGTGGCGCTCTGGCCGAGGTGCACATAGCCCAGACCCACGTCCACCATGGTTTGCAGCTTCTGGCGCACCAGCGGAACGTCGGTGAGCACAGTGAGCGCGTCTTCGATGGTGAGGTCGAGAATGTCGGCGATGGAGTGGCCATGGAATTTTACGGCCAGAGTTTCCTGGTTGTAGCGGCGGCCGTTGCAGATCTCGCACTGCACGTAGACATCGGGCATGAAATTCATCTCGATGCGCCGCTGGCCGTCGCCCTGACAGGCCTCACAGCGGCCTCCGCCGACGTTGAAGCTGAAGCGGCCGGGCTTGTAGCCGCGTTCGCGCGCCTCGGGCAGCATGGCAAAGAGGTCGCGGATAGGCGAGAAAACCTGGGTGTAGGTGGCCGGGTTGGAGCGCGGGGTGCGGCCGATGGGCGACTGATCGATGCGCACTACCTTGTCGATCTGCTCGGCGCCGGAGATGGTGTCGTGCGCGCCGGGCTCCTCGCGCGAGCCGTAGATGCTCTTGGCGAGGGAGCGGTAGAGAATGTCGTTGATGAGCGTGCTCTTGCCGCTGCCGCTGACGCCGGTGACCAGGGTCATTACGCCCAGCGGAATGCGAATCGTCACGTCCTGCAAATTGTGCTCGCGCGCGCCGGTGATGGTGAGCCATTTGCCGGCCAGTGGCCGCGGGTGGGCACGCTGCAACATTCCGGATGCGCCAGAGAGATAACGGCCGGTGAGCGACTCGGGGCAGGCCATGATCTCCGCGGGTGTGCCCTGGGCAACGACCTGGCCGCCGAGACGGCCGGCGCCGGGACCGAGGTCGAGCACATAATCGGCGTGGCGGATGGTCTCTTCATCGTGCTCCACGACCAGCACGGTGTTGCCCAGGTCGCGCAGCCGCTCCAGGGCCTGAATGAGCCGGTTGTTATCGCGCTGATGCAGGCCGATGGAAGGCTCGTCGAGGACGTAAAGCACGCCGCGCAGCCGGGAGCCGATTTGTGTAGCCAGACGGATGCGCTGTCCCTCGCCGCCACTGAGCGTGGCCGCGTTGCGGTCGAGCGAGAGGTAGTTGAGGCCCACGGCGCAGAGGAACTCCAGCCGCTCGGTAATCTCGTGGCGGATGCGCTCGGCGATGAGCGACTGGCGCTCAGTGAAGTTCAGGTTGATGGCCGCCGAGAGAGCGCGGTTGAGCGGCAGGGCGGTGAAGTCGGCGATGGAGAGGCCGCCGATTTTGACCGCCAGCGACTCCGGGCGCAGGCGCTTGCCGCGGCAGACAGAGCAGGGCGTGGCGGACATGTAAGCCATCATCGACTCGCGATAGGAATCGCTGCGAGCCTCATCGATGCTGTCTCGCAGGAAGGCGAGTACGCCGTGAAAGCCGGTGCGCGGGCCTTCGCCTTTGGGCGGGCCGTAGACCAGAAGATGCTGCTGGCGCGGGGGCAGCTCTTCGAAGGGCGTTTTGAGGTCGATCTTGTAGCGGTCAGCGGCCAGATTGACGAGCCTGATGAGGTATTGCGAGGTGGAACCGGGGCCGAGACCGTCCAGCAGCGGCTTTGACCAGTCGGTGATGACCTTGGCGGGATCGAGATCATAGAGCGAGCCGAGGCCGTGACACTCCGGACAGGCGCCGAAGGTGGAGTTGAAGCTGAAGCTGCGCGGCTCAAGTTTGGGCACGTCGAGACCGCAATCGGGGCAGGCCATGGAAGAGGAGAATAACTGCTCTTCACTGCCCGCAACGGCGACCAGCACCAGTCCGTTGGCCAGTTGCAGGGCCTTGGCCACGGCTGCGTCCAGGCGCTTTTCCACCGACGGCTTGCCAGGGGGAAGCGGGGGCGCATCGGCCGCGGGGATCTTGAGCAGGATGCGGTCCACGACCGCTTCGATGGTGTGGTTCTTGCGGCGGTCAAGCAGAACCGGCTCGGAGAGGTCCATCATTTCGCCATCGACGCGGGCGCGAAAGCCCTGCCTGTCAATGTGGTCAAGCAGCTCCTTGAACTCGCCCTTGCGCCCGCGGACGATGGGCGCGATCACCGTTACGCGCTCGCCGCGGCCCTGCTCCAAAATGCGCTGGACAATCTGATCCGCCGTCTGGTGGGCGATGGGCTTTCCGCAGTTGGGGCAATGGGGCGCGCCAATCGAGGCGTAGAGCAGGCGCAGGTAATCGTAGATCTCGGTGATGGTGCCCACCGTGGAGCGCGGGCTGCGGCTGGTGGTCTTCTGCTCGATGGAGATGGCCGGCGAGAGTCCTTCGATGGAGTCCACATCGGGCCGCTCGATCTGGTCAAGAAACTGGCGCGCATAGGCCGAGAGCGTCTCCACGTAGCGGCGCTGACCCTCGGCATAGATGGTGTCGAAGGCCAGCGAGCTCTTGCCCGAGCCGCTGAGGCCGGTGACCACGGTGAGCGTGTTGCGCGGGATGCGCACATGAATGTCGCGCAGATTATGCTGGCGCGCCCCGCGCACCGAGATGTGAGTGATGGGCATGAGTGAAATCGAATGTCCGCAAGCTTCGCAGAATTAGAGTTTCTTGTGGCTGCCGTCGCAGAGAACCGGATGGGCGCTGTGCTTGCAACCGCAGAAGTGGACGGTTTTGGATTCAGGGGCGTCGAATTTTACGGGTGTGAATCCGGTGCCCTTGTGACTGCCGTCGCAGAAGGGCTGGCCGGCGCTCAGGCCGCAGGCGCACCAGTAATAGCTCTTGCCGGCTTCGACCTGGACGGCATAGGGACTCTTTTGGGCAATGGTTGGTTCGGACATAGGGGAATCCTCCTTAAAAGCTGGTAGTGATATTATCGCCGAAATCGGAGACTAATTTTGCGGATCGCTTGGCGGTTGCCTGGGCGGCGGCTGTCCCGGCTGCGGGCGCTGCGGCATCATCTGCTGCGGTGTGCGCGGCGGCATGCCGGGTGGGAAGCCGGGCCGGACGGGCGGGATGGCTGGTTGTTGCTGCTGCGGGTGCTCCTCTGTATCGGATTCTTCGTCGTTGGCCGGAGCGGACTTGGCGGCTGGCGTTGTGGTTCCGGCGTGACGGACACTGAGCACGATCGCGCGCGGGGTTCCCTGGCCCTGGTCTCCGACAAGAACGATGTTGTAGCCGGAGCCTTGCAGAAGCTGGCTGAGGACGTCGCGCGCCGGCCCGGGGCCGTAGACGCCAAAGACACGCTGATCGGTGTCGAATCCTTCTACTGTTGCGCCGGTGGCGGCAGAGACGTCTTGCAGGATCTGCGCGAGGCTGGAGTTGGCGGCGTCGATGCGCAGGCCCTGGCTGTCCCACATGACGGAGGCTGGAGCGGGCTTTTCGTTGGCGGGCCACTTGGGCACTTCAGGCGCGGGAGGCGTTGCCGGCGCAGCCGCTGCATGTGCCGCCGGAGATTGTGCGTGTGTCCCACGCTTGGGCGGATGAGCCGGTTTGTGCGCCGGAGAGGACAGGTTAGGGGGAGCAACGGCAGCGGGCGTCTGCGCACGGAGCATCTGCAATCCGCATGGTGTTAAGACAAGAGCCGCTGCAAGCAACGCCAGCTGTTTGATCCCCCGCACGCGAAGAATTACAAGCGAAACCGGCGAGTTGGGCTGGAGATCAGTGCGCATAAAAACCATTCCCTGGTTCCGGCGGTTGAGTTCCCGCGCGGGGCTCCGATGGTTGTCTTCAGGCTCGAGCATCCCGACGCGGAAGCGCCGTGCGGGCACGGCGTTCCTTTGGCGCTCTACTGTACTAGACTATCAGTGACCGGCGGACGCTCACAGAAGAGATTTCGCGCGCCGGGGAGGGTTCAACCGATGCGCTTCTGTTGGAAGGTTTTTGCCGCGCCGGCGGTACTGCTGGCAGGTTTGGCCGCGCCGATGCCGGCGAGCGCCACAAGTTGCACCACGCAGGCCGGGATGTTGCCGCCGGACCGCAATGCGCTGGCCACAGTTGGGGGACGGCTGGCAGTGGCCGTGGCCGAGCAGGATTTTGTTACGCTCAAGGCCGCCCTGCTGCCCGACCTGGCCCAGGATTGGGAGGGAATGCGAGAGGTGGTCGAGTCTTCCGCATCGCTGATGAAGGGCGGACAGATTCAACTGCGCAGCCTCTACCTGCTGGACGCAACCAGCCTGGCAGCGCCCGCGGACACGCAGTTTTTCTGCACCAGCTCGAGCGGCGCGCTGACCGTAACCCTGACCATACGGGCGCTGCCGCCGGGCCGATACGCCGTGGTGCTGGCCGATTCAGTTGGAACGCCTTACGCCGGCCAATTGGGCTTCATCCTGGTCTGGGACAGCCGCACGAATAGTTGGAAGCTGGGCGGATTGACCGTGCGGCCTGGTCTTCTGGACGGGCATGACGGCGTGTGGTGGTGGACGCACGCTCGCGATCTGGCCGGAGCGGCTCAGCCATGGGCTGCCTGGTACGCCTACGAGATGGCGCGCATCCTGCTGCTGCCGGTGGATATTCTCTCTTCACCGAACCTGGAAAAACTCGCCAGCGAGCAGAGAGCGATTAAAAATTCTCCGCAAGACGCGTTTCCCCTGACGCTACCGGATGGCCCTCGCACCTGGAAGATCAACGCGGTGCGTCTGGACCCGACGATGCTGCACGCCGACCTGGGCGTGGTCTACGAATCAATTGGAATCACGGATCCGGCGGCGCAGCGAACGGAAGCGACTGCCGTGCTGAGCGCGGTGCTGAAGACGCAGCCGGGGCTGCGGGAGAACTTTCACGGGATGTTGGCCTACGTGGTGAAGGATGGCAAGCGGACCCCGGTGCTTGGGCTGCCCATGGCGCAGATTCCGTAAATGCAGCAGAGCTGGCGGGGTTAGCCGCGCTAGACCGGGATCAGTAAGTTGGGGAAGATTTATCGATGTGTAGGATGCCAGGCGCCTGTCTCAGGCATAAAAATGGATGTATACGGATGGTAATCCGATGATCAACGGAAAGAGCATCGCCGTGGTGATGCCGGCGTATAACGCCGAGAAAACCCTGGAAATGACAGTACGCGAACTGTCCGACGTTGTGGACATCAAGATTCTTGTCGACGACTCCAGCAAGGATCAGACCGCGCATCTCTCCCGGCAGCTCGGCGTGCAGACATTCATCCACGACGCTAACTATGGTTATGGACGCAACCAGCAGACCTGTTATCGCGAGGCTATGGCCGCAGGCGCCGACATCGTGGTCATGGTACACCCTGATTACCAGTATTCGCCGTCCCTTGTTCCAGCCATGGCGGGCATGATCGCCAGCGGCGTCTACGACATGGTTCTGGGTTCGCGCATCCTGGGAGGAGGAGCATTGAAAGGCGGCATGCCGGTCTACAAATACATTGCCAACCGCTTCCTCACCGCATTTCAAAACCTGTTCCTTGGAGCCAAGCTGTCTGAATACCATACCGGGTTCAGGGCTTTTTCGCGGGAACTGCTGGAGACACTCCCCATCCTCGAAAACTCCGACGACTTTGTCTTCGACAACCAGATGATTGCCCAGGCAGTCGCGTTCGGCTTCCGCATTGGGGAAATCTCCTGCCCAACCAAATACTTTCAGGAAGCTTCCTCCCTCAACTTCAGGCGCAGTGTGAAGTATGGGTTCGGTGTTCTCAGCACCACGGTCAGCTTCGTAGCGCACAAATGGGGAATCGTCCACATGCCACGCTTCGATGCAAACGGAAGAAAGATCACTCAGCAGTACTATTCCGAACTTGGGAACCGTTCTTGAGACAAAGTGAGATTAAACATGACAAGAGCGCGGCTCGATGGTTTGCGTTTCCTGCTGTTGGGGAGCCTGGTGTTTATTTTGCTGGGCGCCGCCTGGGAGAACGCCTCTCCTCTCTCGATGGTGGATTTCAGAGTAGTTTACTATCCCGCACGATGCCTTATTCAACATTGTGACCCGTACAAGGAAAGTGAGGTACTACGCATATCCCGGGCAGAGGGAGGAGACCTCCCATGGGATATCGAGAAGGTTCGCCATATCTCGCGTTATATATATTTGCCGCCCGCATTTTTCTTTACGGTTCCCTTCGCGTTGCTGCCTTGGGGGCCTGCGCACATTCTATGGCTGACACTTATCGTTGGGAGTCTCATCTTCGCCTCGTTTCTAGTTTGGAATCTCGGAGCTGAATACGCGCCAATCATTTCTGGCGGCCTGATCGGCCTCCTTTTGGCAAACGGTGAATTAATCGTTATAACAGCCAATGCGGCCGGAATTGCGATAGGCCTGTGCATCATCGCTGTTTTGTGCTTCTATCGGGAGCGGTTTGTCCTGTTTGGCATCCTGTGTTTTGCGATCAGCCTCGCACTCAAGCCGCACGACACAGGGCTGGTTTGGCTCTACTTCTTATTGGCAGGCGGGGTTTACCGCAAACGCGCACTGCAAACCCTGCTTGTGACGGTGGTCCTGAGTGTGCCGGGTGTTCTGTGGGTTTGGCGCGTGGCGCCGGACTGGGTTCAGGAACTGCACTCCAATATCTTGGCGTTTTCAGCACACGGCGGAATCAACGACCCTGGTCCTGCTTCAACAGGCGGACACGGCGTGGGTATGCTACTCAACTTGCAAGTGGCTATCAGTTTCTTCCGTGACGACCCGCGCATCTACAATGCGGTAAGCTATTTTATTTTCGCATTACTCCTGATTGTGTGGGCATTTGTTACTTTGCGATCCCGCCCCTCGCCGGCGAGGACCTGGCTGGCGCTGGCGGCCATCGCGCCTCTTACCATGCTGCCGTTTTATCATCGGCAAAACGACACCTTGCTTTTGCTGCTCACGGTTCCCGCCTGCGCCATGCTCTGGGCCAAAGGGGGCCGGATCGGACGGCTGGCGCTGCTGGTGAATGCCGCGGGGCTGGTGTTGACCGGATTTCTTTCGTGGGAATTATTCTACAGTTTCCTCATCAGCTTTCACCTATCCGCGACGTGGCTGTCTGAACAGATACTCAAGGTCGTACAGGTCTTTCCAACCCCGCTCATTCTGCTGGTTATGAGCATTTTCTATTTATGGGTTTATGCGCGAAGCTGTTCCACTCCTGCACCGTCCCAGCTACAGTAATGCTATGCTGGAGGTCTGAGAATCCATGGGCACAAGAAGTAAAGTCCTAAAGAAAGCAATGCCTTCCATCATCGATTTGCGTCCGGATACGGTCACGCGGCCCACGGCCCAGATGCGCGCGGCGATGGATACAGGCATGGCATGAGCATAAGCGTAGTTGAGGGTTAGTTTCCAGGCAGCTTTCCGGAGAGAAAACGGGAGACAAGTTCAAGATGAACAGGGCGCGGCGCGATGGTCAGTATTTGTTGCTGTTGGGAAGCCTGGTGTTCATCTTGCTGGGCACCGTTTTGGAGAGCACCTCCCCTCTTAAAATGGTGGATTTCAGAACGATGTACTACTCCGCACGCTGTCTTGTTCAACATTGTGACCCCTACAGGGAAAACGAGGTGCTGCGCATCTATCAAGCAGAAGGCGGGACCCCCCCGTTGGATACAGCGCGGGATCGCCGGGTTGTGACCCAGTATGTATATCCTCCGACCACATTTTCTATTACAGCTCCCATAGCGTTGCTGCCATGGGGACCAGCGCACATTCTTTGGATGATACTCACCGTTGGGAGTCTCATCTTTGCCTCGTTTCTAGTTTGGAAACTTGGAGCTGATTACGCGCCAATCATCACTGGCGGCCTGACAGGCCTCCTGCTGGCAAACAGCGAATTGCTCATTATTACGGGCAACCCGGCCGGATTTGCGATAAGCCTTTGCGTAGTGGCCGTGTGGTGCTTTCTCAGGGAGCGATTTGTCCCGGCTGGCATCCTGTGCCTTGCGATCAGTCTGGCAATCAAGCCACACGACACCGGCTTAGTCTGGCTTTACTTCTTACTGGCAGGTGGAGTTTACCGCAGACGCGCGTGGCAAACCCTTCTTGCGGTTGCCGCCCTGAGCCTGCCGGCAATCCTGTGGGTTTGGCTTGAATCGCCGCACTGGATGCAAGAGCTGCACTCCAACATGCTGGCGCATTATGCACGCGGTGTTACCGACAATCCAGGACCTACTTCAACGGGAGCCCACGGTCTGGGCATGATGGTAAACCTGCAAACTGTCGTCAGCATGTTCTGGGACGACCCGCACATCTACAATACGGCCAGCTATCTTATATGTGCCCCAATCCTGCTTATCTGGGCGTTCGTGACCCTGCGATCCCGCCCCACGCCCAAGAGAGCCTGGCTGGCGCTGGCGGCCATCGCGGCTCTTTCCATGCTACCCATCTATCACCGGGAAAATGACACCAAGCTACTGCTGCTCACGGTTCCGGCATGCGCTATGCTCTGGGCCGAGGGGGGCTTGACCGGCCGGCTGGCGCTGCTGGTGACGACCGCGGGGTTCGTGTTGAACGGCGATTTTTTCTGGATTGTTGTCCTCGGCCTTATTAGCCATCTGCAACTGCCCGCAACAGCGCTGACCAGGCACGTGGTGATTGCCGTGCAAGCCTTTCCAGCTCCGCTTATTTTGCTGGTTATAAGCGTCTTTTATCTGTGGGTTTATGTGCGGCACTGTTCCACTCCTGTCCTATCCACGCCGCAGTAAAGCTATGCTGGAGGACTGAGAATTCAGAAAAGCAAGGTGTAAGGTTATGGACATGGAGGATAGAAAGCAATGTCAGCCATCATTGATCTGCGTTCGGATACGGTGACGCGGCCCACGGCCCAGATGAGGGCGGCGATGGCCGCGGCCGAGGTGGGCGACGACGTGTACGGCGAGGACCCCACGGTCAACCTGCTGGAATGCCGTGCGTCGGCCATCTTCGGTCGAGAGGCGGCCTTGTTTGTGCCCACCGGCACCATGGGCAACCAGGTCGCCATCCGCCTGCACACGCAGCCGGGCCAGGAGGTGATCGCCGAATCGCGGGCGCACATCCTGGATTGGGAGATGGCCACGACGGCGGTCTTTTCCGGCTGCCTGGTGAGAGCCGTCGCAGCCGAGCGCGGCATTCTGACCTGGAAGCACATAGAGCCGGTCATCCAGGGACGCGGCGCCTTTCGCGCCTCGACGGGGCTGATTGAGATTGAAAACACGGCCAATCTTGCGGGAGGGAGCTGCACGCCCGTTGGAGTATTAGAGGAGATTTGGAATGGAGCGAGAGAGCGCAAACTCCCGCTGCATCTGGACGGAGCGCGCATCTTCAACGCAGCCACGGCGCTGGGCGTGGACGTGAAGGCGCTGACCAGCGGCTTTGACACGGTGATGTTCTGCTTGTCGAAGGGACTGGGCGCGCCGGTGGGGTCGATGCTGGTTGGCTCGGCGGAATTGATGGCGCGGGCGCGGCTTTATCGAAAGGCATTAGGCGGCGGAATGCGGCAGGCGGGCGTGCTGGCGGCGGCGGGGCTGATTGCGCTTGAAGAGAGTCCAAAGCGGTTGCATGAGGACCATGCGAACGCACGGCTGCTAGCCGAGGCGCTGGCCAAGATCGAGCGCGTCGCCATTGATCTGGATGCGGTGGAGACCAATATCGTGGTTTTCAAGCTGAAGGGAGTGAGCGCGCCTGATGTGGCGGCGCGGCTGAAGGCACGCGGCATCTGGATGAGCGCCTTCGGGCTGGATGCGATTCGGTTGGTCACACACCTTGACGTGGACCGCACGGCGTGCGTAACAGCAGCCCAGGCGCTGACCGAGGAGATTGAGGCAGCGGCCAAGGCGGCGTGAACGTCTTCGCTATTCCGTGCTATTACGGTTCGAGCAGAATTTTTCCGGTCGTTTTGCGCGCTTCCAGATCGATCTGCGCCTGCGCGGCCTCGGAGAGCGAGTACAGGTGCTCGGTGCGCAGTTTGAGTTCGCCGCTCGAGGCCCACCTGAGCACGTCTCCTGCACGCCACTCCAGTTCCGCGCGCGTGGCCACGTAGTGCCACAAGGTGGGGCGGGTGATGAAGAGCGAGCCCTTGCCGCTGAGATGGATCAGATCAAACGGCGGCACCGGCCCGCTGGACGCGCCAAAAAGGACGAGCATCCCGCGCGGACGGAGGCAGTTCAGGCTGCCATCAAAGGAGGTCTTGCCCACCGAGTCGTAGACCACATCGACTCCTTTGCTGTTGGTGAGCCGTTTGACCTCCTGCACAAAGTCCTTCTCCAGATAAAGAATCACATCTGCTGCGCCCGCCTGGCGCGACAACTCAGCCTTGGCCTCGGTGGAGACGGTGGTAATTACCCGCGCACCGAGCCGCGAGGCCATCTGTGTCAGCAGCAGCCCCACGCCGCCGGCCCCGGCGTGAACCAGCGCCGTGTCGCCGGCCTTGAGCGGAAAGGTCGAATGGGACAGGTAGTGCGCCGTCATGCCTTGCAGCAGCGCGGCGGCGGCCTGCTGCATGCTCAGCCCCGCCGGAACCTTGACCAGCGACGCCGCCGGAACCAGAGCGTACTCGGCATAGCTGCCCAGCACGTTCACCGAGGCTACCGCATCCCCGGTGGCAAAACCGGCGACGCCCGGCCCCAGCTCCTCCACCGTGCCCGCTGCCTCGCTGCCCGGCGTCAGCGGCAAAGCTGCCTTGTATGTGCCCTTGCGAAAGTAGATCTCGATGAAGTTGACCCCGACCGCTTCCACGCGGATCAACACCTGCCCCGGCCCCGGCTGGGGGATGGGCAACTCGGCCAGCCGAAGAACCTCCGGCCCGCCTGTCTCGTGAATCTGTATGGCTTTCATCGCAACTTCAGGATGAACCTTGAGGGCGTGTGAGGGCAAGGGGCGGGGCTACCCTGTCAGCTTGGCGCTGGCCAGACGATTCAGGCTGATGCCCTGCTCAGCCGCTTCCAATGCGAGAGCCCGATGCACCTGCGGCGGAATGCGGACGCGGAACTCGCCGCTGTAGCGTTTTTCCGCCAGCGGAGTGGGCGGCGCTTCGCCGTTGGCGATCATATCGGCAACGGACGCGGCAACTATCTTACGAATCCCGGCCAGCGCCATCTCCGGAGCCAAGGCAAGCCAGCTGAGTAAAGGAAACTCCGCGCAGAGGGCGAGATATTCACCGTCCTCCACCGACCAGGTAACTCGATAAGTGTAATGGTCAAGTTTCTTATGGCTCATTGCGGCTTCTCCTTCATGTCGTTTGCATCGAGACTGTCTTTCTCTTGCAATCTCTCAATGGCCAGCAGAACCTGCCGGACCTGATAAGGCTTTGCCTTGCCCTTGTCATTCTGAATATTCACACGCGGATCTCCAGGCCAAGGAGTTTTGAAAATCGCATGGCTGGATGCACTTTGACGCGGCTTGCCGAAATAGGCTACACAGACCTTATACAAATCCGCAAAGCTTATCTGCGCCGGGCCGCTGCGCATCCTGTCGAGAATCTTGGCAATATTGACCACACCATAATGGTATCAATAGTGATACCACTACGCAAGTAAAGTTTTTGTGCGATATCCAAATCCGGACAGGAACCAGAGACACCAAATCCCGCCTAGACGATGCCCAGACGTAGCTTGATGTCTCTCTATTCTCAAATTTCTAATCCCTGATTTCTGTTTTCTGCGACAGTACTTGCGGCGCTTCAGATGCGCGCAGGCGCACCAGGCTATCGATGGAATACGGCGTGCGCTGCCGGCCGGCGTAGAAGAGGCGAACCTGCAACTCGCCCAGCAGGCCAATGGCCAGCAACTGGAAGCCGGATACGATCAGCACCGAACCGATAACAAACATCGGTCCATGGTGGCGCATCACGTCCTGGTGAGGATCAAGAATCTTCATTCCCAGCAGCAAGGCCGCCATGCAACTGCCCGCCAGGATGCTAAGCGTGCCGAAGCCGCCAAAGAAGTGCAGCGGCCGATTCATGTGCCGGAGCAGGAAGCGGATGGTCAGCAGGTCGAAGAAGACGCCGAAGGTGCGCCCGATGCCATAGTGGCTCTTGCCGCGCTCGCGGGGCACGTTCTTGATGGGAATTTCGCAGATTGACGCGCCATACCAACTGGCCAGCGCGGGAATGAAGCGGTGCATCTCGCCGTAGAGCGGGATGTTCTGGATGACCTCGCGGCGATAAGCCTTGAAGGTGGTGCCGAAGTCGTGGATGGGCACGCCGGAAAGTTTGGCCATCAGCCAGTTGGCGCAGCGCGAGGGAATGCGGCGCATGACAAAGTTGTCAACCCGCTCCTTGCGCCAGCCGGAGACCACATCGTAGCCCTCTTCCAGCTTTTCCAGGAACAGGGGAATCTCGCTGGGGTCGTGCTGCAAGTCGCCGTCCATAGACAGGATGAACTCGCCGGTGGCGTGGTCAAAGCCCGCGGCCAGCGCGGAGGTCTGCCCGAAGTTGCGGCGCAGCTTGATAATCAGCACGCGGCTGTCGACTGCGGCAATTTCGCTCATCAGATTGCAGGTGCGGTCATCGGAGCCGTCATCCACGAAAACCAGCTCAAAACTCTCGCCCACCTGCTCCATCACCTGCTTCAGGCGAGCGTATAGGACGGTCACGTTCTCCTCTTCGTTGTGAAAAGGAATGACAATCGAGTATTTGGGCATATCGATAGTGTAGACTCCGCAACGATGATATAGGATTACGTCTCTTTTTGGAATTGGGTTATAGCGCGCAACAACAGCAAACGGAGATGCGCAGGGGAGCGAAAAGCTACCGCACCAAGTCGTCGAGCATGGCCTGCATCTCACTGACAGCATGGTGGTTGCCGCTGCGTTCGGCACATTCGATGCCGGCCTTCAGGCGGGCGATAGCTTCCTTGGTACGGCCTGCCGCAGAGAGTGTCTGCGCGGCCATGAAGTAGCCCGCGGTATAGCCCGGGTCGTTGGCCAGCAGGGTGTCGAACTCGGCCAGCGCCGCGGCCGTCTCGCCCCGGCCGGCCAGTTCCATGGCCAAGCCGTAGCGGGCAAAACTGTTCTTCGGGTCCAGTTCCAGAATCTCTTTGAGGCCGGCGATCTTATCCATATTGCTCGAAAATGCGGTCAATTGGCGCCGCGTGGATTTGCGTAATTGGCGGCGATTGCCGAAACTGGAACCAGGCGCCCTCACAGGCTGCTTGCCGCCAGCTTCATTCTACCGGGCGGCAAGCGACTTTGAGTGGAATGCCTGAGAATGGAGCAGCCCCCTATGACTTCCATGGAAACCAGTCCGGCGGCGCGCACCGTGGCCAGCACGCAGTCGGAGATGACAGAGATCATTCTGCCCAACGACACGAACCCCCTGGGAAATCTGCTGGGCGGGAGGTTGATGCACTTCATCGACGTGACCGGCGCAATGGCCGCCTACCGGCACGCACGCACCTACATCGTGACCGCGGCCATGGACCACATCGACTTTATCCGGCCCGTGCACCTGGGCCATCTGGTCACGCTCAGGTCCAGCGTCAACCGCGCCTTTTCTACTTCGATGGAAGTGGGCGTAAAGGCCTGGGCGGAAGACACGCAGACCGGCGTGCAACAGCACGTGGCCAGCGCCTACCTGGTTTTTGTTGCCGTCAATAAGGACGGCAAACGCATGCGCGTGCCTGAGTTGATTCCGGAGACCCCCGACGAGAAACGCCGTTATGCAGATGCACTGCTGCGCCGCGAGCATCGCGAGGCGGAGTCTGCGCGCCGCAAGCAGGAGAAGCTGGCCCACGACACCCAGGAAGACGCGAAAGTCTGAGAACCGCAATCGTACGTAAGTGCATCTAAAAAACAATCAGGTATTCAAGGAGCAATCTGAGACTATGGCGCATTCGCCTGTACTGCCTTCGCCCGTCGCTTTGCCGGGCATCTCGAAGATCATCGCCATCGGTTCCGGCAAAGGAGGAGTGGGAAAGACCACGATCGCCGTCAACCTGGCCATCGCGCTCAGCAAGCTCGGGGCACGCGTGGGACTGATTGACGCCGATGTCTACGGACCCAATGTGCCGTTGATGATGGGCTCCAGCCAGCAGCCGGCCGTGGGCGAGGACAATCGCATCCTGCCCAACCTGACCCACGGCATCAAGACCATCTCCATCGGCTACATCTCCCCCGGAGACAAGCCAATGGTGATGCGCGGACCGATGCTGCACCAGATCATTCGCCAATTTTTGCAACAGGTGGAGTGGGGCGAGCTGGACTACCTCATCATCGATCTGCCTCCCGGCACCGGCGACGTGGTGATTTCATTGGTGCAGACGGTGCCGCTGACCGGCGCCGTGGTGGTTTCTACGCCCAGCGATGTGGCCCTGCAAGACGCGCGCAAGGCCCTGGAGATGTTTACCCAGGTGAACGTCGAGGTGCTGGGCATTGTGGAGAACATGAGCCACTTCACCTGCCCGCATTGCAGCAAGGAAATCGACATTTTCTCCCGAGGCGGAGCCGAGCGCACCGCGCAGCAGTTCAATGTTCCCTTCCTGGGATCGATTGAGCTGGTCCCCGCCATCCGCGAGGGCGGCGACCGCGGAATGCCCGTTGCGCTGGCCGGACCCAAGAGCCCGCAGGCTGCTGAATTTTACGCTGTCGCGGAAAAACTGATGAAGCAGGCGGAAGAGGCCGCGGCCGCTGCCACCGACGTAATCGAAATCAGTTAAGCCACATGCGTTGTCCAACCGTGGTGGGGCCAATCGCCTTTGGCTTGACCGCGCTAAAGAAAAAAGCGGGGCACGCGCCCCGCTTTTTCTTTGGTTGATAGTGCAATTTACCGCCAGTGTCCTTCGCGCAACTCCCAATGATCGCCGCGCTTCTCCCACCTATGGGCCTCCCAGCGCGCGCCGGGGTGGGGTGGACGCTCCCAGCGGCCGGGAACCCAGACGTAGTGGTCGCCCTCCCAGCGGTGATAGCCATCGATCCACACGAAACCACGCTCCGGTGGCCGGCCGCGCTCTTCAACGACCGGGGGCGGGGGGCCAATGCGGACCACAATCTGCGCAAACGATGCCGCAGGCAACAGTGTGAAAGCGAGCAGTAATGCCAAGGCAATCTTCTTCATCATGAATCACATCCTCCAGTGATAGTGCGTTTCCGGTACTTCCAGAGAGTTGATGCGTGTTCCAACTTGTTGATGAATTCAACGTTGTTTGGAGAAAATAGTTGCGGTCCATCGCAAACCGCACCCGAACTACTTTTACTCCCCCTGGTTTCCGCATGGATGTACCAAATTGCACAGAGTTATGATAGATGAATGAAGCTAGGAGGCACCAGGTATCGATTCTGAGACCTGGAAAATTACAAATATCAAATACATGTGAATCGAGAAGAAGACCATGAGCAGGATTTCCATTGCACCCCAAGACCGGGTCTTTGTTCTGACCGGGGCGGGCATCAGCGCGGAGAGTGGATTGCCTACTTTTCGCGCCGCGGACGGATTGTGGGCGGGCAACCGGATTGAGGATGTATGCACGCCGGAAGCCTGGGAGCGCAATCCGTGGAAGGTGTGGGAGTTCTACTCCGGGAGACGGAAGGCGGGCGCAGAGGCAAAGCCGAATCCGGCGCATGTAGCGCTGGCGGAACTGGAGCAGCAACTCGGCGAGCGATTTTTTCTCTGCACGCAAAATGTGGACGACCTGCACGAGCGCGCCGGCTCCCGTCGGCTGTTGCACATGCACGGCGAATTGAGTAAGGCGCATTGCGAGAACGATTGCGGACGGCCTCCAGTGGAGGATCATGCGATTTATCGCAGCCTGGACGAGGTGCGCCGTTGCGCGTGCGGAGCAAGACTGCGTCCGCATATCGTCTTCTTCGGCGAGATACCGCTGGAGATGGAGCGCATTCAGGAGGAGATCGTAAAAGCAACCCTCATGGTGGTCGTGGGCACCTCGGGTTCGGTCTATCCGGCGGCCAACTTTGTTCATTGGGCGCGGCAGCATGGCGCGCGCGCCGTTTACGTGGGGCCGGAGCCGCCGCTGAACGCCTCGGCCTTTACCCATGTTGTCGAGGGCAAGGCGGGGGATGTGTTGCCGGGGCTGCTTGTGGTTGAGCGGAGTTAGGGTATTGTGAAGAGTTTGCGGTCTCCCACCCTGAATGCATTGGATCAAAAAGCAGGTTCTTCGACTCCGCTGCGCTTCGCTTAGAATGACAGGCAAGGATGGGAGACCAGCAGGGCCAAGTCTACTTCTTCTCCGGGACTGAATCCTGTTCAGGATACTTGAACGGCTCGTTGGCCTTGAGCCGCTCGGCTTCCCGGTCGAGCCGGGCTCGCCTGGGCACTTCAGTCAAATCCTGGTCGTGCGCCGCGCGGCGGACTTCGGCTTGCGCGGGGCGGAAGGGGTTGGGGATGGTTTGCATTTGGTTTTCTCCGTTCCTATTTTTGCGGCCTGAGGGGCCGGTTCGGTTGCTTCGGTTGGTTTACTGAGGCTGTTGCCGACGGTTTTGATGTACTCCACACGCCGGAAGCGCAGCGCTGTCCAATCCTCGTCGATGGCGACGGCGCGCACGGTGTCGAATCCAAGGGCTTGCAGAGCGTTCCATCCGGTGTCGCGGTTGAAGTCGCACTCGTATTTCTTCGAGGTTCCCTTGGGATAGGCAAACCATACGATAGGATCGCCGGGGGTGCGCGCGGCTACGGCCTTGGCCAAGGCGTCGACCTCGCTTTTCCGGGTGACAAACGCCAGGAAGAAGCGGATCTCCGGGACCGACTCAATGTGGTGGTAAATGGTGAGAATGGGAAGGCGCGCAAGCTCCGGCAGAAAGCTCTGGGGAGCATGCAGAACGAGGATCTCCTGCTGATCCGTGAGGTTGAGTTTGTCAAATATGTCACTCATGGAATTTCATCATATTCCAATCGCAGAAATAATCTGCAAATTCCAGAAAGGAATTTTCTCGTGTAATATCGGGTTATCCCGAGCATGATTTGCTCTCCAGAGGAGGCACCCGTGCCTGAAGTCAATCGTCCCTCATCGCCTCAACACGATTCGGTCCCGGCCGCGCGAGAGTCCCGCGCCGAATCCGGCATTCAACGTCCGCTGCGCATCGCCCTTTTTGGCTTTGGGACAGTGGGCAGTTCGGTGGCGCGGATTCTGGTTGAGTCCAAGCCCGAAGGCCTGGAGCTGACCCGCATCTATGTCCGCAGCATCGCGAAACGGCGCGTGGACTGGGTTCCCCCGAGCGTGCAATGGAGCGAGGACGCCGATGCCGTGCTGGCTTCGGACGTGGATGTGGTGGTGGAGCTGGCCGGCGGCCTTGATCCTGCAGGAAGCTGGGTGCGCAAGGCGCTCAAGGTTGGCAAGAGCGTGGTAACGGCCAACAAAAAGCTCATTTCCTGCCAGGGCGTCGAGCTGGAGCGGCTGGCAGCCACTGGCGGCGGACAGTTGAAGTACGGCGCCGCAGTGGCCGGAGGAATCCCCGTGATTCCAGGGCTGGAACAAGGGCTGGCCGGAGATCAGATTGTGCGCATAGAAGGCATTCTGAACGGCACTTGCAACTTTATTTTGAGCCGGATGCAGGAGGGCGCGGAGTACGCCCCGGTGCTGGTGGCGGCGCAGGCCAAGGGCTATGCCGAGGCCGATCCCACCGAGGACGTGGGCGGCTTTGACGCGCGCGCCAAGCTGGCCATTCTGATGCGGCTGGCGCTGGGCGTCACGGTGGACCCGGAGGAGATTACGCCTCAGTCCATCACGGCGATTACCTCGGTTGACTTCAGCTATGCGCGTGAGCTGAACTGCACCATCCGCCAGATTGCGCGGGCCGACCGCGCCGGCGGACAGATTGCGGCCAGCGTGGGACCGATGCTGGTGGACCTGCACTCGCCGCTGGCCTGGTCGCGAAGCACGGAGAACATGGTGATCTTTACCGGCCACTACGGCGGCGATGTAGTCTTCAGCGGTCACGGCGCCGGCGGCCATCCCACGGCGGTGGCCGTGGTCAGCGATTTGCTCGCCCTGGCGCACGGGTCAAAGAGAGTTGAGGTTCCAGCGTTTCCGGCGCGCCTGAGCGCGGAGTTCGAGGTTCCCCATTACATCCGCTTCATGGTCAACGACAAGCCGGGAATTATCGCCGATATTACCGTGGCGCTGGCCAAAGAGGGCATCAACATCCGCGCCATTGTGCAGAAGCCGGGCTATCCGTCTCACGCGCTGCCCTTCGTCATGACCGTCGAGCCGTGCAAATCCTCGGCCCTCAAGCGCGCCATGGCAGCCATGAGCGGCAAGAACTACCTGCTCGAAGCCCCGCTGGATTTACAGATGCTGGAGTAGGGGTACAGTGGTCAGTGGCCAGCCGATTGTGCGTTTCCAAGTCACGGGAGTGAGTGATAGGAGTGCACGAACGAACCTTGGTTTAGACTTCCGTTGGGCTATCTTCTGTATTGGTGGATGCAGTCTTTCCCAACAGCTTGGGCCATTTCAATCTATCTGTAACTACGCCGAACAAACCGATTCCAATGAGGGGCAAGCTGATGTAGAGGCTGTACTGTATCGTTTGCAATACAGTAAGCTGATCAGGGAAATGCCTCACCTGAATCATGTACGCACGTTCTACCATCATGCCGTACGGAAAGAAACATCCTGCGAAAATCAACCAGAAACCTGCAATCGAGCGCTTCCACAAGGCCAAAACACAAGCCGGGAATGGTGTTGCAAATGCGAAAGTAATCGCCAATATCTCTTGCAAACAGTCATTATTTCCGACAGTAAACAACCCACCTGCATAGACAAAGCACCCCCAAAGACCGCCCAAAATGCCGAATCCGAAGACGGCAAAACTGATCGCTCTTTTGGTTCCTTCGTTTGCCATAGACAAGATTCTATTGCACGGATTTGCTGATTACTATTCCATCGGATCAATAAGCGGGTTCACCACCTGAATCGCGCCATAGTGTTGTCCTACGGCGAAATCTTCGGAGTAGAGGATCGATGCGCCCGCATCTTCGGCAGCCTGCAGAATCAGCGCATCCCAAAAGGAAGTTTTGTAGCGCATCTCCAGGTCCAGCGCCTTAAGGACCGACTCGGGAGTGTTGGTCACAACCTCCCAGGTCGAGTACTCGCGGATCAGCAGACGCACTTCATCCAAGGGCAAAGGATTGCCAGCTTTGCGGCGAAGATTGATGCACAGCTCTTGCAGAACCTGTGTACTCAGAACGCCCTTGCCCGAATCCCAAAGCTCTTCCAATAATTTCTGGGCGCGCAGATGCTTCACTCCCGTGGAGCGGTCATGTGCATACACAAGAATATTGGTATCAACGAAACACTTATCGTTCATGCAGTTCATCTCGCGAACTGGCTGGCGTCCAATGCAAGTCGTAACCAGTGCGCAGCCGAGCAAGGGCACGGCGGCGCGCCTGGTCGTAACCCTTGCGCTCGCGCACGGCCTGTTCCAGCCGCGCCGCCAACAAGGCACTGATAGAAGAGCCTTCCAGAGCGGCAAGAACGCGGGCCTCGCGCAGCAAATCAGCCTCAATCTTCAACGTAACATTGGTCTTCATTGGCACCTAATTCCGTGTAGCACGAGTATACGTGCTGTCGGCCAGCAAGTCAAGCGGAGTGTCTGACGTGCTTTAGTTCGAGCAGTATTTTCAAGGATTTTCAAGCTACACTCGCCGATTATTCACGGGCTGCAGCGACGGATTCGACGAAGAGCCTGTGCACGCGGCGGTCATGAGAGAGCTCGGGATGAAAGGTGGCAGCCAGGATGCGGTTCTGGCGGACCAGCACCGGGAAGCCATCGCGGCGCGCGAGCACCTCGACGCCGGGGCCGGTTTGCGTGATGCGCGGAGAGCGGATAAAGACCATCTCCAGCGGGCCGCCGGCAAGGGCGGTCTCGGCGGTGATGATGACCGAGTCGATCTGTCGGCCATAAGCGTTGCGCTCAACGGCAACATCGAGCACGCCCATGCTGCGTTGCGCGGGGTTGAGAACCTCACGCGCCATCAGGATCACTCCCGCGCAGGTTCCGAAGACGGGCTTGGTAGCGCAGAACTCCTGTAAAACCTCAAAAAAGCGGTGCTTCTCGAGGAATTTGAGCATGGTGGTGGATTCGCCGCCGGGCAGCACCAGAGCGCGTAGGCCGGCCAATTGCTCCGGCTTGCGCACCTCGATAGGCGACGCGCCGGCCTCGGTGAGGGCTTGCGCGTGGCTGGCGTAGTTGCCCTGGATGGCCAGGACGCCGATGGCGGGCAGTTTTGTTTCCGTCAATGTATTTCCTTATAGTCCGGCATTCATGATAATTTTACGCGATTCGACATTCAGGTCTTTCCATTCTTCGACAGAGACGAAAATGTCAACCTCAACTTGCGGTGAAGACATCTGCGGAGCAGTCAGCGGCCTTCGGCGCTGAATTAATCTGCAAAGTTTCGGAAAAAATAATGATACCCCCGGGGGGTATGGGGGGGTAGGGGGTAGGGGGTGGGGGGTCCTCCTCCGGCAGGGCTGCCGACCGCGTAATTTCGCGTCACGGGCCAGCTGGAATGCAACTTATCTTTCCATTGTGCGCGCGAGGAGCGTAATTATCTGCAAAGAACTAGCCCCTTCGACTATATTTTTAGGTGGTCAGGACTGCGATACCCGTCTTAGGCTCGAAGTTCTTCGACTTGCTCAAGAGGCATGATCCGCGTGACGCGTGCCATGACCTTCTTGTCTTGTTCGGCCATCTTCAGATCGTAAGTTGCCTGCAAACGCATCCACACTTCCGGCGAGCCGCCCAGAAGGCGGGAGATCTTCAGGCACATGGCGGCGGAAAGAGGACGGCGCTGCGCCAGGATGTTGTGAAGCATCTGGCGGGAGACGCCGAGAGCCTTGGCTGCGGCCATTACAGACAGGCCAACAGACGGCAGAATGTCTTCCTTGAGAATCTCACCCGGATGTACGGGTGGCAGTGCGCTCTTTCTCTGCATAACGTCCTGCCTTTGGGCACCTGGCTAACTAAGCAACCGATATGGTGAGTTCCTTGCCGAGGACATGGAAGGCTTCGGCGATGCGGTCCACCTTGGTGGCATGTGACAAAGTGGTCAGCCGGTTGACCTCCTGCTTGCTGGTTTTCAGGCGCTTGGCTAACTCCGCCGGACGAACTTTCTGGCGAATCATCTCGTTGAGCAGGGCGCACTTGAGCGAGAGGCTTGCGGGCAATGCGATGAGGTATTCTCCCTTCCGCTTGGCGGTGGGAGCGGGAGTGACGCGGCGTTCGTCGAGATAATGCTCCAGCGCCAATTCCAATGCCTCGGCTGCGTACTTGAGCGCGTCTTCCAGCGTTTCGCCCTCGGTGATGGCTTCCGGCACGTCGCGGAACGTTACTGTATATCCGCCCTCTTCGGGAAGGCCAGGGGTTAGTTTAGCGGCATATTGCAACATCACTTTTCTCCCTTCAAGCCGAGTTGGCGCTTGATGCTCTCGACTGTGCCGGTGCGCATCTCAGTGCTGTGTGTGGGCATTACTGTGGTTTTGCCGTTCAGAGTGACGTACATATGCGAACCTTTGCCCCGCGAACGGTCGAACTTGGCGCCCTTGCTCTTCAACCACCGTTGGAACTCGGCGCTGTTCATTTATCAAGAGTACACAAATATGTTTACTATGTCAAGCACCTGCGCCACCTGCGGTGGGGCCAGCAGCCTTCGGCGTGGGGAATTGTGGGTTGTGGAATTCGGCACATCCGGCGAGAATTCCCGCGCTTGGGTTTCGCCTTTTTGGACCACTGCGAAACGGTTATGTTATTGATCCCAGGACTGTTACCGAATTTGGCTTGCGGCTTAAAAGGCGAAAATGGGGTAAACTTTTGTTGCATTTTTCGCAAGCTGATGCGCTAACTCATTAAATTTGAGTGGCTTGCGGATCCGGTGGCGGCGATTCTACGGTGTTTTGCGCAGTTGCGGGCGAGGCCGGAGCGGAGCGGGTAGAATGGCCGCCAGAGGAGGGTTTCCGTATGGGTGCGGAGCGGACGGTGTGCAGGAGACGGGCGGTGCGGGCGATGCTGAGCAGGTGATCGGCATCCGAGTCGTAGAGCAGGCCGCGCAGGTTGGCATAGGCAACACAGGCGATGAAATCGGAGATGTTCTGGCGGCTGATGAGGGCAGGCATAGCCGCCTTGTAGGCGGCTAGCGCCTCCTGACTGGAGTCGAATTCGCTTTTGTGGCGGCTACAGGCGGAGATACGAGCACGCTCGTAGGCGGCCATGCAGAGGGCGATGGCGGGGTGGTCGAGGGGCGAGGGACCGGGAGAGGCGTCGATGACGGGATCGGCGCGGCGCTCGGCGGAGGGCTGGGTGAGAGCCGTCACGAGGGCTTGTCGAAGTTGAGTGATGCCTGGACTACTCATAGGAATAGAGTGGCAGAAATGTAGATAATTATCTGCAAATTGTCAGGAAAAAATTTAGAAATAAGTTATACTCCCACCCTTGGCAAGATATCAAACCGCAGATCCTTCGGCTTCGCACAGGACGCGAAGGATGGGGCAGCCGGCGTATTCAGGCCGGAACGTACCGCTCGATGGAGAGATTCTTTGCGTGCGCTCTGGTCCTGGAGACGTCATAGGCGAGTTGCATGCGCAGGAGGTGGTCCATCTCCGGGCCGAAGGCTTTTTCGATGCGTAGCGCCATGTCGGGTGTCAGGGCGGAGTTGCCGTGGAGAAGATCGGAGAGCGTGGCGCGGCGCACCTGCAGAATCTCCGCGGCCTTGGTCACGCTGAGTCCGAGCGCTTCGATGACTTCGGTCTTAATCAGGCTGCCCGGATGGAGCGGGTTCTTCATGGGCATTTAGGCCTCCTTTGTAGTCGATAATGTACGGTATCACCGTACATGTCAAGTGTGGAGTAGACACCTTCGACTCGGGGAACGAACGGGGACGGTTTCCCGTCTTTCGCCAGAAAAATTGTGAAAGATGGGGTGCCATCGGGAACGATTTTTCCGATATGATCTTTGCATGGAACTTATCTTCGAGGTACGCGAGGCGGAAGAGGGCGGCTATGTGGCGCGGGCGCTGGGGCAGGCGATCTTTACCGAAGCTGAGACCTGGCAGGAGCTGCGCGACAACGTGCTGGAAGTGACAAGCCTCCACTTTGACGATGCGGCAGAAAGTCCTAAACTCATCCAATTGCACTTTGTAAAGGATGAACTGATTGCGGTGCAGGCGGCATGAAACTGCCGCGCGGAGTATCGGGCACCTGCGGTGCGGCAGCGGCCTTCGGCGTGTGGAATGAACGGTGACGGTTTCCCACCCTTCGCCAGAAAGAAGCGAAGGATGTGGCATCCAGCCTTTTATAATGTGCTATCTCCTGCCTCATTTCCTACTTGGCTCAGCTTCAACTGACGCGCTTCTGCCAGATTCACTCTGAAGTTGTAACCATGCTTCTTTAGCAAACCTAGCAATTCAGCCCCATTTAATAGCGTAATGGGTTCATTATTTGCAAACGCATAAGCATCGCCCCCATACGTACTCGTTGTAACGAGGATTCCTCTTGACGCGCCTTCTTTGCGAACCACAGCACACAAATCTCTCACGGCACTGACATCGACGGTATTCGTATAACGCTTCGCCTGGATTACGTATTTACCCCCACGAATGGGATCGGGATCAAACACAATTGCGTCAACTCCGCGATCTCTGCTTGCTTGTGTGATTTTTACCTCTGTGCCGCGGCCAGAAAATTCTTTCTCGAACAGTTCTCTGATGAGATGTTCGAAGTCCTGCCAGTCCATCGATGCAAGATTAGTGCTGCTGTCGATGTGGTTTAGCATGTCCTTGGCGTCAACAAATCGTGAGTCAGTTCTCTTCAAATTGAGCATAGGCTCAATCGGAACTATCTCGATTAGCTTCCCTGCCGACTTTCCATGAAGATGTTGGAATCCGGCAATTGGATCGATGTTTCTGATATTCAGTGTTGCTAACTGATAAGGTTCTACCATCAAGGATGCAGTGTAAACCTTTGTATCGAAACCCGTGGCTGGTTCAAGATAATTAACCCAACCATTTATAACAAGAAGCTTGATAGTATTCGATACATTATTCCTTACGATTTCGAATCCAATTCTCAACAGAATCGCAGGGTGAACCTTCGGGATATATTCTCTTCGCTCAGATTGATTGAGGGTCTTCGCAGTTGGCCCACTCTTTAATTGAACGATTTTCGCTGGAGGTCTATGCACAACATCTGGTAGACCGACCTCAACAATCAGGATATGCTCCTCTTCATCGAAATCAATATTCCATAAGCAAGGAACTGAGCTAGGAAGAGTCAAACTCCCCAAGATACACCTAATTCGTTCAATAACAGCTTCTCTATCACCGACCTTGAAACCATCTAACAATGTTCTATATTTATCTGTCTCTTCAATGCAGTCTTTTGAATATTGCTCAGAGTGCCGTCTGAACTTCTCTGTCTCTTCTTGTAATAGCATTTCGCTGTCATTACAGTAACGCTTCCATTTATTATGCTCCTCAGTATTCCATGAATTGATTTGATTGATCAGATTATCGTATCTGGAAATCATTTCCATGCGGCGTTCATTGTACTTAAAAACACTCATTCGTTCATCACGAAAGTACCGATCAACATCTTTATTCCGAACTACATCAGAATCAAATACGAATGTTGCTTCTCCGATTGGTAGTGGCATTGCAATAAATTCATGAAAATTGTCACATTTGTTTATTGGAGTATTAGCCGGATAAGAGCAGTTCTGTGCAAGTATGGCCAACTCTTTTTCTGACCATGGCACAGCATCAGGACAAAGGATTTCATCTATTTCTGCAATATTCATCTCTGTGCAATATTCACGCTGAGGGAAGAACCGTTGTTTGTGAAAGACCTTTTTCTCCCAAATAGGACGTACAGGCATCCATCCTGTCTTTGCTCGCCGACTCTGAAAATCATCTCTTAAACGCTTAATCACTCTTTCCGCATTATCCAGATTATCTGGAAGGAGAACTCGGACATGAGAAGCAAGCGCAGCTTTATTCTTTTCGAAATGTCGTGCTTGCATTTCTGTAAGTGTTCCATAAATGCCAATATGAATCTCACTTAATGCTTTCAAAATAAAGCGGATCAGAGCGAAAAATACCCATCCTATTACGAACAGCACCACTAACGCGATTGCTAGTTCTTCGGGCATGGATAATCCTAATGTTGCAATGCCACTGTATATTCCCCTCACACAGCATAATAGAGGAGAATTTCCATGCTAGAGCTGAAATTGTGCTGCAAATACCCTATCCTTGCGCTTTTTTCTAGCGCAAGGGCAGGAATCAACGAAGCTCATGCGAGCGAATAGCGAGCGTCCGCCCGAGCGGCAAGCTCACCAGCCGCGGGTTTGGAGCTGGTCTTTTTCTTCGATGGAGGCGGCGGCTAGTCCCTTCATGGTTCCGGTGACCTGGGCGGCGACTTCGGCGAGAATTTTGGGGTCGTTGTAGTGGGTGGTGGCGACGACGATGGCCTTGGCGCGGCTAACGGCTTCGGCGCGCTCCTTGGGATCGTTTTCTACATCTAACGGAGTCGCCCGCTCCTTCATGAAGATTCCGCTGCCGACGAAGATGGCCTCTGCACCGAGCTGCATCATGAGAGCGGCGTCGGCGGGGGTGGCGATGCCACCGGCGGAGAAGTTGGGCACCGGCAGCTTGCCGGCGAGCGCGACCATACGGATCAATTCATAAGGAGCTTGATGGTCTTTCGCAGCGGCGTAGAGTTCCTGCTCTGAAAGCACAGTGAGGGCGCGCATCTCGCGGATGATCTGACGCATGTGCTGGACGGCGTGGACGACGTCGCCGGTGCCGGCCTCGCCCTTGGTGCGGATCATGGCCGCGCCCTCGGCGATGCGGCGCAGAGCTTCGCCCAGATTGCGCGCGCCACAAACAAACGGAGTCGTAAAGGCGTGCTTGTCGATGTGATGGGCCTCGTCGGCGGGGGTGAGGACCTCGCTCTCGTCGATGAAGTCGACGCCTAATTCTTGTAAAATTTGCGCCTCGGCGGTGTGGCCGATGCGGGCCTTGGCCATGACCGGGATGGAGACGGCAGCGATGATCTCTTTGATGAGCGCAGGGCGCGCCATGCGGGCGACGCCGCCCTCGGCGCGAATCATGGCGGGGACGCGCTCGAGGGCCATGACGGAGGTGGCGCCGGCCTCTTCGGCAATGCGCGCCTGCTCGACGCTCATCACGTCCATGATGACGCCGCCTTTGAGCATCTCGGCCAGGCCGATTTTCAGGCGCAGGCTAGTGGCGGTGACAGGCTTGATTGGGTTGGATTCCGGCATGGAAATGACCTCGTTCAGGGGCGATTCGGGGCGGGCTTGAAGGCCGCAAAACCCTTCCTTATCAGTGTAGCAGCGATGCAGGGGACTGGCCGTCCAGGCGGGCGGCGCTTGCGCGGCACCTGCGGTGCGGGGACTGGCCGTCCAGGCGGGCGCGCTTCGCGCCACGAGGGTCGTGTTTTCTCACCCATTGATCATCACAACGACGAAGACCAGTCCCTTCACTCCAACGAGCAACAATCACTCGCCGGGGACCCCGAATCATTGGAGACACCTAAGCCGCAGAAAAAGCGGAATGGATGGGGCACGGGGCATATTTGGTTGAAGCAAGACCGATCCCGCAACGGAACTCGTCAAGGCTACGTTTGATTTAGGGATTCTTAACACTTCCCAATCCAACTGTTCTCTTTCTGGTCATCTTTCTGCTTAATTTCTCATCGAATGGCCTCTGCTCACCCTATGCCGCCGCAAGCCAGCGCGCCGCCACCACCCGGCGCGCCGCCACACGGTGCGCCGCCTCGACCCAACGTGCCGCCGTCGCCCAGCGCGCCGCCGCGCGCGCCCGATCTGCCAGCAGGTGCGGAGATCGCCGCCGAGCAGGCGCTCGTGCCCTCACCGCATCTTCCGGAAGGTCCAAAGATCAAGCTTACAGGGCCGCAATCGCGGTTGCCGGTGGAGCTGGAAGTAGCCATTCCGGTGCGGGATTTCCGGGTACGTAACCTGCTGATCCTGGAGCCGGGTCAGGTGATCGAGTCGAAATGGGCTCACGGCGAGGATATGCCGCTGACCGCGGGCGCCGTGCAACTGGCGTGGAGCGAGTTTGAAGTGGTCGATTCGCAGATCGCGGTGCGCTTGACCCGGATGATGTGAAAAACAGGGAATAGGGACTAGGAACTGAGGGACTAGGGACTGAGAGAACAGGGACTAGGGACTGAGGGACTAGGGAACAGGGCTTGATGGTGCGGGAGAGGCTGAGGCATGAAGGCGAGCGAGAAAACGGCGGCGGGCAAATCGGCGGCGTCGAACACGGCGATGGCGGTGGGCGGGTTGGCTGGCTGGCTGTTGAGCAGGTTCAGGAGCGGCGGCCGCAGGCAGCCGCGGCTTGCCTTGCTGGAACGGATTGCGCTGGCGCCGCGCCAGTCGCTGGCCTTGGTGGAGGCCGAGGGGCGGCGTTTTCTGGTGGCCACATCGCCGGAGGGCGCGCCGGCTTTCTTTGCGCTGGATGAGCGCGCGCGGTCGAACGGCGCGCGACCGGCCATGAGCAGGCAGCAAAACTCGACGCGGACGGCCGAGAGGGTCTCATGGTAGCTGCCATCCTATGGGCGGCGCCGGCTGCCGCGCCGCTGCTGCCCGACCTGAATGCGCGGCTTCATCCCTCGGACTCGACGCCGTGGACGATTCTTCTGGTCCTGACGCTGATCACGTTGCTGCCGGCGATTCTGATGGCAGTGACGCCGATGGTGCGGCTGCTGGTGGTCTTTCACTTCTTGCGCCAGGCGCTGGGCACGCAGACGGCGCCTTCGAATCCCACGCTGATGGGACTGGCCCTGATGATGACCTGGTTTCTGATGACGCCGGTGCTCAACCAGGTGGACCAGCAGGCGGTGGAACCCTATCGGGCGGGGCAGGTGACGGGCTGGGAGGCTATCGACCGCGGCGCCCAGCCGGTAAAGCACTTTCTGCTGCGCTACGCGCGGGAGAAGGATCTGGCGCTGTTTACGGCGGCGGGGCAGATTGCGCGCCCCAATACGCCCGACGACCTGCCCATGCGGGTGGTGGTGCCGGCCTACATTCTCTCGGAGTTGAAGGCCGGGTTCGCCATCGGCGCGGTGCTGTTTCTGCCGTTTCTGCTGATCGACATGGTGACGGCGGCGATTACCACCTCGATAGGCATGTTCCAACTGCCGCCGGTGGTGGTCTCGACGCCATTGAAGATTCTGCTGTTTGTGATGGTGGACGGCTGGAACCTGCTGGCCAATTCGTTGTTGAAGAGCTTTTGAAAGGAGTGGCGATGACCCCTGACCTGGTTGCCGAGCTGCTGCGCCAGCTGATGAAGGAGGCGCTGATCCTGGCCGCGCCGCTGCTCGTGGCCACGGCCGTGCTGAGCTTTGTGCTGAGCGTCTTCCAGACCCTGACCAGCTTGCAGGAACAGTCGCTGACCAGCGTGCCGCGCCTGGGCGCCATCGCCCTGATTCTGCTGGTGGGGATGCCCTGGTTTCTGGGCCGGCTGGCGGAGTATACCATCCGGTTGTTTACGGATCTTCACCGCTATCTGGGGTGAAAGGCATGGACTAGGGATTAAGGGACTAGGGACTAAGAACTAACCGGCGGAGAACTGTCGGCGAGGGAAGAGAGAGGCGATGCAAGATTGGACGAGCTTTTTGAGCGCCATGACGCTGACCCTGGTGCGGGTGAGCGGGATGGTGGCCTTTGCTCCGTTCTTTTCTTCGACGGCGCTGCCCCTGCGCACGAAGGCAGTCTTTGTGGGAGCGGTGGCGTTTTTGCTGGCGCCGCTGGTGGCCGCGCTGCCCAACGCCCGTGTTACTCTCGGATTTTCGTCTTTGTTGGGGGAGCTGGCCGTGGGGCTGGTTTACGGACTTTGCCTTACGCTGCTGAACGAGATGATGATTTTCGCCGGCCAGGTGATCGGCCTGCAGTTCAGCTACTCTCTGGTCAATCTGCTGGACCCCAACTCGGCCATCCAGACGCCTCTGCTGGGCGACCTGTTTCAGTTGATGGGCACGCTGGTGGTGATCACCGCCGGGCTCGACCGGATTCTGCTGGCCTCGATGGTGCGCAGCTTCCACGCGGCGCCGCTGGGCAGCTTCGCGCTTGCGCCCGCCTCCGCGCTGGAGATTGTGCGCGCCGCGGGCGGCATTTTTCTGGCCGCCATCGAACTGGCCGCGCCGGTGCTGGCCGCAACCATGCTGGTGGAGATCTCCGTAGCCTTGCTGGGCAAGCTCAGCCCGCAGTTGCCGGTGATGATGATGACCGTGCCCATGAAGACGCTGACCGGCTTTGCCATTCTGATCGGCTCTCTGGCCGTGTGGCCGCGCTTCATAGAGGCCCGCTTCAGCGGGCTGCTGGATTTGGCGGAGCGGCTGATTGCCTCGCCCGGCCAGGCCGCGGCATTGGTCGGGGGAGGGTAGCCGATGCCCGGAGAGCCCACTGAGCGAGCAACGCAACACCGGCGCGAGAAGGCGCGCAAGGAAGGCGACATCCTGCACAGCCGCGAGCTGTCAGCCGCGGCTGGAACTCTGGCCGGGGTGATGGTGCTGGGCGCCCTGGGCAGCCAATTGCTCATCTCCTGGAGAGAAACCTTTGCCGCATTTTTGAATCTTGGACTCCCTGTCCGCTGGGAGCCGGCCCAGATCCAGCCCACACTCTATGCCCTGCGCAAGCTGACCTTCGAGATTCTCATGCCGCCGGGGGCGATGATGGCGGCGGTGGCCGCGGCCTCGCTGGGGGTGGGCGTTTTACAGACCGGCGGCATCAACTTCCATCCCGGCTCGGTAGGTTTCAAGCTGGACCGCATCAACCCGGTCTCGAACGTGAAGAACCTCTTCTCGCTGCGGGCCGCCGCGCGACTGGCCAAGTCGCTGATTCCGGCAGGTATTCTGACGGTCTTCTGCGTGCAGCGCATTGGGCGGCAGTTGACCATGCCTCCGTTTTCAATCACGCGGCTGGAGCTACTGGGCGCGGATGTCTATGGATTGCTGCTGGCCGCCGCATGGCTGCTTTTTGCCTGGTCGCTGATCGACTACCTGGTGGAGTGGCAGAGCCGTGAGTCGCGGCTGAAGATGAGCCGCGAGGACCTGCGCGACGAGTACAAGGAGACGGAGGGCAACCCGCAGATTCGCTCCCGCATCCGCAACCTGCAGCGCCAGGCGCGCCGCCGCAAGGTGAAGGCCGACGTCTCCAAGGCCGCCGTGGTGCTGACCAATCCAACGCACTACGCGGTGGCCCTGGGCTTCGATTTCGCCACCATGGATGCGCCCCGGATGGTGGCCAAGGGGCGCAACCTGCTGGCCGAGGAGATCAAGGCCGAAGCCCGCTGGGCGGGGGTGCCGATTATCGAGAACCCGCCGCTGGCCTGCTCACTCTATCGCACGGTCGAGGTCGGCCAGCCGATTCCGGTCGAGCTCTATGCGGCGGTGGCGGCCATTCTGGCCTATCTCTACCGCCAGCGTCTGGAGGCCGAGATGCGCGAGCGGAGGGCGCGCGAGGCGGCGGCCCGGGCGCAGGCAACCAACAGATCGTGGCGTCCCGGCTCCGGAGCTTCGCCTTTTAGAGGAGATACTCCATGAGCACCAACGCCATGACCGCCGGCGCCTTGCCCAGGGAGTCGATCCTGCACCGGCTGCGCGAGTACGTGCTGCCGCTGGTCACCATCAGCGTGATTTTTGTCATGCTGGTGCCGCTGCCGGCCGCCGGGCTGGACATTTTGCTGACCCTGTCGATGGCCGCCTCGATCATTGTTTTTCTCTCCGCGGTGCAGATCCGCCGCGCCGTCGAGCTGAGCGTCTTTCCCACCCTGCTGCTTCTGCTGACGCTCTTCCGGCTGGCGCTGAACATTGCCTCGAGCCGCCGCATTCTGCTGCACGGGCAGGAGGGCACGGCCGCAGCCGGCCAGGTGATTCAGGCCTTCGGCCAGTTTGTGGTGGGGGGCAACTACGTCGTCGGCTTCGTGATCTTCCTGGCCCTGATCGCCATCCAGTTTTTGGTGGTCTCGCACGGGGCCGTCCGCACCGCCGAGGTGACCGCGCGCTTCACGCTGGATGCGTTGCCGGGCAAGCAGATGGCCATCGACGCCGACATGAACGCCGGGCTGATCGACGAGCAGGAGGCTCGCCGGCGCCGCCAGGCGATTGCCCGCGAGGCGGAGTTCTACGGGGCGATGGACGGGGCGGCGCGCTTCAACCAGCGGGATTCGCTGGCCACGATTCTGATCACCGGCATCAACATCATCGCCGGCCTGCTGATCGGCACCCTGCAGCAGGGCATCGAGCTGGGCGAGGCGGCGCGCACCTACACGGTGCTGACGGTGGGCGACGGTCTGGTGACCATCATTCCGTCGCTGCTGGTTTCGGTCGCCGGGGGCATTACGCTCACCCGCGCCAACTCGGCCGGCGTGCTGGGCAGCGAGATCCGTTCCCAGCTGCTGGCCAAGCCGGTCACCCTTTACGTGGCCAGCATGGTATCGGCGGCCATGTGCCTGATTCCCGGCTTGCCCAAGCTGGCGTTTCTGGGCGTGGCGGCGGTTCTGTTTTTTGCCGGACGCCGGGTAGCGGCCCAGGTTGCCACCGCCCCGCCGGCCGAGCCGGGAGTGGTGGAGAAGAAGAAGGCGGGAGAGAGTGTCAGCTCCGATCTGGCCAACCTGCTGCGCCTGGAAGAGTTGACCCTGGAGATTGGCTTTCAACTGATTCCGCTGGTGGACGACAAGCAGGGCGGGCAACTGCTCAGCCGGGTGCGCTCGCTGCGCCGCCATCTCTCCGCGGAGATGGGCTTTCTGGTTCCCCCGGTGCACATCAGCGACAACCTGCGCCTCAAGCCGCGCGAGTACCTGTTCAGCCTGCG
>Ga0326727_10001288_pt1 | contig 94246 bp, 85 predicted proteins | sample MB2enrmetagenome_FD_207643 | JGI IMG/M metagenome (GOLD analysis project Ga0326727, IMG submission 207643) | Lab enriched peat soil microbial communities from McLean, Ithaca, NY, United States - MB29MY | ecosystem: Environmental > Terrestrial > Soil > Wetlands > Peat | place: USA: New York... | reverse complement strand
CTCGGCTACGAGACCCCCGAGGCATTCGAAGATTGCTTTGAGAAACAGAACGCCGCATAAGGCTTAACAACCCGTCCGGCGAATCGGGGCAGCTTCAGTACTTGTCGGCGAGGTCAGCGCGCTCGGCCAGCTGGCGCTGCGAGAGACCTTGCGTCGTCCGCGCCTCTCGCACGTGACGTCCAAACTCTCGCCGGAAAGCAGCCTCCGTCTTCGCGCTCATCCAAGGTTGACGCGACGCTAGCGACGGAGCACGGGAGGTAGAACCTCCGGGCGGTTGAGCCGCGTGGCCTTGTGCTCTATCTATAGATAGAGGCCCGGGGGATGCTCTCGTGACTGTGTACGGCGCTGACCACTCAAAGGAGCCCCACGATCGGCTCCCGATGCGGGCGCGTCCGTGAGCGACTCACTCGGCCCCGACGAGGTGACGCGGCTCACCGATCCGATGGTGATGCGCGCCCAAGTGCGCGTCGGCCAGGTGCTCAGGGAGAAGTGGCGCCTCGACGTGCTGCTCGGCGTTGGCGGAATGGCGGCGGTGTACGCGGCGACGCACCGCAACGGCAGCCGCGTCGCCATCAAACTCCTACACCCTGAGCTCTCGACGCATCATCAGGTCCGCACCCGCTTTCTGCGCGAGGGCTACGTGGCGAACGCCGTCGGCCACGAGGGCGCCGTGAGGGTTTCGGACGATGACGTCGCGGAGGATGGAGCGGCGTTCCTTGTCATGGAGCTGCTGGACGGCGAGACACTGGAGGACCGACGCGTCCGGAGCGGCGGCCGGCTCGACGAGGACGAGGTGCTTTCGATGGCCGACCAGCTTCTCGACGTGCTGATCGCCGCCCACGCGAAGGGCGTCATCCACCGAGACATCAAGCCCGACAACGTGTTTGTGACGCGCACCGGGCAGGTCAAGGTGCTCGACTTCGGCATCGCGCGGCTGCGCGAGGTGACGTCCAAGAGCACGGCAACCGTGTCGGGGGCGACCATGGGCACACCCGCGTTCATGCCGCCCGAGCAGGCGCGCGGGCTCTGGGACGAGGTCGACGGGCGGAGCGATCTGTGGGCCGTGGGCGCGACGATGTTCAACTTGCTCACGGGTCAGGTCGTGCACGATGGACGGACGGCCAACGAGTCGCTGCTCCTCGCGATGACGAAGGAGCCCCCGCCCCTGGAGTCGTTGCTACCGAGCGCGAGCCCCGCCGTGTGCCACCTCGTCAATCGCGCGCTCTCGTTCGAGAAGGACCGCAGGTGGAAAGACGCCGCGCGCATGCAGGAGGCGTTGCGGAGCGCGTATCACGATCGCCACGGCAGACCGATCACGACCTCCCCACGCCTCGTGGTCCCCGAGTCTGTTCCCAACCGCACGCTCGCCAACATTCCCATCCCCCTCGTCCCGCTCGCCCCACGCCTGCCGACCACCGGCCAGCCCGTCGAGGCGACGCGGAACGCCACGACGGTGTCCGGCTCTCGGTCGAAAAACCAACTGGCCGCGGTACTGGTCGCGGGCTTGGTGGCCCTCGGCATCACGGCGAGCGCCGTCGTGTGGATCGTGTCCGCCGTGCACCGAGGCACGGTGACAACTGCGGCCTCGCTGCCGAGCGAAGTGCCGGTCGTGGCCGAGCCGGCGGCGGCCTCCGTCTGGGCCCCGCTTCCCACGACGAGCAGCAGCGCGCCGACCGCCCCCTCTCCCCCCGTGGTGGCTGCCACCGATCTCCCCACCGCAGCCGCCCCAACGCCGGCTCTGACGATGGCGACCCCTGCGGCCACGCCGACGGCGACGTCCGCGGCAACCCCACCGGTGACGACGTCGACCGCACGTGCGACCGCAACCGCGTCCGCCGCACCGGGAGCCAGCAAGCCCGCCGGCTGCAACCCGCCGTACACGCTCGATCGGGTCACGGGAAAGAAACACTTCAAGGCGGAGTGCCTATGAATCGCTGGAGCCATCCGCTTCTCCTCCTCGTCGGCGTCGTCCTGGTGCCGTCTGCCGTGCGCGCCGCCGAGCCCGACAAGCTGGCGTGCATTGCCGCGAACGACGCCGCACAGGATCTCCGCCGGGCCGGCAAGCTACACGACGCGCGCGAAAAGCTCGCGCTGTGTGTCTCCACGAGCTGCCCCGGCCTTGTGCGCGAGGACTGCGCCCAGCGTCTCGCCGAGGTGGACGCTGCGACGCCATCGGTCGTGTTCGACGTGAGGGACGCACACGGCCTCGTCGTGACGGACGTGCGCGTGCAGTTGGATGGTCAGCCCTTCGCCGACCACGTCGACGCGACGGCGCGGCCCGTCGATCCCGGATCGCACCGCTTCTCGGTCGACACCGCGGACGGCGCGCACGCGGAGCAAACGATCGTCCTGCACGAGAAGGAAAAGAACGCGCCGGTGTCCATCGTCCTCTTGGCGCCCGCGGGCGCCGCGGTTGCTCCCTCCACCGTGAGCAGCGAATGGACGACGCAGAAGATGATCGGCGTGGGGCTCGGCGGTGTGGGCGTCGTCGGGCTCGTCGTCGGATCGATCTTCGGCGCGATGGCGCTGAGTGACGCGAGCACCCTCAAGTCGCAAGCCGGATGCCCGTCGAGTTGCCCGCCGTCCGCGCAGTCGCAGATCGACACCTTGCATGGACATCAGTGGGCCTCGGACATCGGGCTCGGGCTCGGCGTCGTGGGCCTTGGCGTTGGCGCGGCGTTGTTCTTCACGGCGCACCCGCCCGAGGCAGCGCCGGCAACGTCGCTGCGGTTCGACGTGGGGCCCGGCGCGGTCGGCCTGCGGGGAGAGTTCTAGGATGATGAGGCGCCTTGCGATCCCATTCGTGGTCGTCACCGCCGCTTGCCAGGCTGTGACCGGGAGCTTCTCGCTCGGCGCGGGGGGACAGGACTCGGGCGTGGGCAGCAACGACGGGGGAGGCGCGGCCAGTTCCGGATCAGGTGGCAGCTCCGGATCGAGCGGTGGCAGCTCGGGCTCGTCCTCGGGAAGCGGCTCCGGATCGAGCAGCGGCAGCTCGGGCGGCTCCGGATCGGGATCGAGCAGCGGCTCCGGGTCGAGTGGCGGTAGCGACGCAGGTCAGGATGCGTGCGCGACGAGCGCCGGTACAGGTGCCGTGGGAACGCTGGGCTGCCCGTGCTCGACGGCAGACGAGCCGGCGTGCAACGGCAACGCGCAGAAGCTCGCCTTGCTCTGTAGCGGGGGGACCTGGGTGCCGAACGGCGAGTGCCCGTCTGGGCAGCTCTGCGACAGCCAGCTCGGCTCGAATCAGGGGACATGCCAGCCGATCGATCCCGCGTGCGCGAGCGCGACCCCTGGCCAGAACGTGTGCAGCAACGCCACGACGGCCGTCCAGTGCGGGCCCGATCTCCTGTCCGATTCGCCAGTCGCGACCTGCACGCTCCAGGCTTGCGTCAGCGGGGCCTGTACGGGCGTCTGCACTCCCGGCACCACCAACTGCATGAGCGACACGCAGGTGCAGACCTGCGGCTCGAACGGTCAATGGGGCCCTGCGACAACTTGCCCGGACGCATGCGTAGACGTGAGCTGCGGTGGGGTCTGCGTTCCGGGAGCAACGGAGGTCTGCTTCGACGCGTGCTCCGACACAGGGTCGGTACTTTGCGGCTCGAACGGCCAATGGGGACCGTGCTCGGTTAGCTGTGGGGGAGCAGGGTAGAGGCGAGCTGTCGAGAGAGGGTGCTTTCCGATGCGACGTCTCATCACGCTGCCGATCGTCGCCTTCGCTTTGGCGTGTCAGGCCGTCACGGGAAATTTCTCGGTCGGCGCAAGTGCACAGGACTCGGGCACCGGAGGCAACGACGGCGGCGGAATGCGTGACTCGACGGCGGGCGGCGCCGATGCAGCCGACGCCACGGCGGATCAGGGTGGGCCAGTTGACGGCGCTCTGGACGCAACCACGGACGCCTCTGCGGCGCCCGATGGCCCCGCGGGAGCCGACGGCGCGTCAGTCGACGGCTTCGGCGCCGACGACGGACAGATCGGCGACGTGGGAGCGGACAGTGCCGAGGCGGGACCGGCTTGCCTCTCGACTCTGAGCGGCGTCGGCACCGCCGACTTTCACATCGCGTTCACGCTGACGACAACCAACACGAGCCTGACACTGGCGCTGGTGAACCAGCGGGTGAATTGCCAGTGCCTGAGCGTATCGGCCTGCTCCAGCCCCTCCACCTTCTGGGACGTAGTGATCGATCCGGCAGGCGGCATCATCGCGATGACCGACGACGACACCGCCGCGTCCTACGTCTTCGTCGAGGCGGGCAACTCCGTCAACGACGGCCAGCCGCACCAGATCGTCGTCGCGCGGACGAGCGGGATGCTGTGGTACTCGAAGGACGGCGTGATCGGCTCGGCCGAAGTGGCAGACGCTTACAGCTTCGGCACGTTCCCCGCCCTGACGATCGGATCGGATGTTTGCTCGACGACGACGCCGCTCGCCGGGAACGGGACCCTGACCGATCTGTGCATCACTACGCCGTAGCCATAGGACCTTCTGATGCGGCGCCTCATCGCGGTATCGATCGTCGCCTTCCCCGCTGCGTGTCAGGCGGTGACCGGCAACGTCTCGGTGGGCGTCAGCACCAGCGACGGCGGCGTCGACTCCACAGCGAGCGGTGGCGACGCAGCGAGCGATCAGGTTGAATCTGCGTCCGACGCGATGACAGACGTGGCCGAGACGGGCACCCTCGACGCACCAGGTCTGGATGCTCCATCGGACGTGCTCGTGGATGCCGTCACGGAGGCAGAGGCGGGCCCCGTCTGTCTGACGGACCTCTCCAACGTGGGCACGGGGGACTTCCACGTCTCGTTCACGATCACGACGACGACCTCGAACACCGTTCTCGACTTGCTGAACCAGGGAACCGTGTGTGAGGGCTCGTCGTCCGCCTGGGACGTGGCCGTCGGACCCAACGGCGCCGTCGAAGGATCCACGTTCGACGGCACCTCGATCGTCTCTCTGCACACGACGACCGCAGTCAACGACGGCGCACCGCACCACGTCGTCTACGCGCGAACCTCCGGCGTCCTCTGGGCCTCCACCGACGGCGTCGCGGACAATTCCAGCGTGCCGGACGACAGCGACCTGACCGAGATGCCGGCCCTTCAGGTCGGAGCCGGCGATCCGTGTACGACCACTCCACTCAGCGGTCACGGGACGCTCACGGACGTCTGCATCACGGCGCCCTAGTGGTCGTGGAGCAGCCCAGGGCGGCGTGCGTGGCTGTCTACGCGGCCTGCCTCGGTGAGACCGCGGTCAAGGCTCCGTCCTTCGCGCTCCAGGCGACGGTGAGCGTCCGCAAGCCCAGGTCCCTCGGGTTGCCGAGCTTCGCGGAGTACGCCGAGTAGTAGCGGAAGCGAAGCTCCAGATAGCTCTCGACGATCCGCCCCAACTGGAGGTTGTCGTCGAATACCAGGGTATTCTCGTTGAGCGCCTCGGGGAAGACGTCGACATCCTGCATCTGAACGCCCCCCACGACTTGGTTGGCCGCAGTCACGCAGACCCAGCGGCACTTGAATGGCACGCCGTTGGTTGACTTGATCGCTACGATCAGCCGAGCCCCCAGCAGCCTTGCGTCGACGAACTCCACCGCCGGGGGCGTGTTCTCTAGCGCCGCTTGGCGCGCGGCTTCCTTTTTCGCCAGGCGGTTCCGCAGCGCGTAGTCGAGCCACCAGACCAATCCAGACGCGGCGCCGGTCAGCCCCAGGGTGATCGGGTGATTCAGTCGCTCCCAGAAGGCTCCGCCCAGACCAAGGACCGCCGAGACCAAGGCCAGAACCGGAGCGATGTGCCCCGTCCACCAGGTGACACGACCGAGGTTCACCGTGCGCTCCTCCTCCACACCAGCCGCGCACATGGTGGCCACCGGTTGGGCGGCCCGCAAGGTCCCTTCCGGGACGGATTCGTCCCAGCACAAGCGGTACCGTCGTTGACGGCCCGCGGGTCCGCTGCGATCTACAAGTAGGTACGCACGATGACTGGTCAGTCCTGGGTATGCCTGGCGTGCGGTCGCCGCTACGCCGACGTGCGCACGTTCTGCGGGGGGTGCTGGGCGCAGGGCCTCATCGTGGACGTGGGGCAGCGGCTGCCCGCCGCCGTCGATCGTGAGCCCGAGCTGACGTCCGCCCGCGAGCTTGCCCGGATGACGTGGCAGACCATCGAGTCGCGCCGCTACCCCGAGGTGAAGCTGGGGCGGGGGGCCTTCGTCGTCGCCACGGGCGCGCCGGGCAACGGCAAGAGCAGTCTCGCCGCCGGTCTACTCGACGGCTTCCCAGCGCCCGTGCTCCTGCTCAGCGTCGAGGAGCCCCCGGGCCCCACGCTCGCCGGCAGACTGCTCCGCGTCGGCGTTCGGCGGGACGACTTCGGGGTCGTCGGTCACGCCACGGTGGATCAGGTGGTCGACCTGCTACGGCAGACGAAGGTCGCCGCACTCGGCATCGACTCGATCCAGCCGAGCATGTTCACGGCGCGCGACGTGAGGCATCTGCTTGCTGTCGTGCCGACCCTCGCCGTCATCGTCGCGACGGCGCAGGTGAACGCCGACGGCCACATTGCCGGCGTGCGCGCCGTCGAGCATGAGGCGGACGTGGTGCTCGACGTCGAGGCGATGCGCTGGAGGCTCAGGAAGAGCCGCTACCAAGAGACCGGCCTGGAGGGCGACGTCCGTGTGGCCCGCGCCGAGGGTGAGGCAGCATGAAGGATCCGCTTGCTCCGTTCGCGTGCTTCGTCTGCTACATGCCGGACGTCGCGAGCCTGCGCTTCGACAAGAAGCACGGCATGCCCTACGTGTCGTGCTGCGCGTGCGGAGCGCGGACGTTCTGCAAGTCGATGAGCGCGGTGCGAGGCGTCTTTCGCACGGCGCGGGTGGTCGAGGCACTCATCCGACAGATGCAGAGCGACCCTGCGGCGCGCGCTCTGCGCGAACGCGATGCAGACGAGGACGTGCGCGCGCTGCGAGACCACATCGAGCGCGTTGCTGCGGCGCGCGGCGCGACTGAAACTGCGAGGGAGGACGTTGGCCATGTCGGATCAGTTGTTCCGGTTGCCGCAGCCGCAAAGTAGCTCGCCCGTCTCGACGGACGAGGCGGTGCGCGCGTCGTATGACGCCGAGCTGCTGCGAGATGCTGCGCGCACGCCCACGGCGGGCGAGGCGTCGCTCGTCGAGCAGCGCGGATACCGCGACGATGCGGCCCTCGCCCGAACGACCAACCACGAGGCGTACCTGCGCTTCTTCGCGTGCATGCTCGTCGGTGGCCTCGTCGCGAAGGCCGTCACGGCCAGCACGCCGGTTGGCCTCGCCCTCGTCGGGGGGCTCGCCCTGGCGTCTTGGCTGGAGCGCGAGCAGGCGAGGAAGAGCCGGCGTACGCGGGCGTCTCACGAGCCACGTCCGGGGCGGGCGGCGATGCTGCCGACAGCGGTGGGGGTGACGTCGTGAGCTTCTTGCGATCCGCGGGCAACGAGGCCGCACGACAGATCATCCGCAGGGTGGCCGGACAGAGCGACGTCATGACCCCTGACGATCAGACATGGGGCGAGGTCGACCAGGCGCTCGCGCGCGCCGAGACGGGCCGGATGTACGCGTCGCCCATGGGTGCCGCCTTCGGCTGGCTTCTCCTGCTACTGTTCCTGTGAGGCGCCGCGTGAACACGAACGAACCGAGACTCGTCCTACCCCTGGTGATCTGATCCCACAAAACGCTTCGAGCGCCCCCCGACCAAGGAAAGGCGCCCGAGGCGTTCCGAAACGGAGCTTGCAGTGGAAAACGTACCCCAAGCCGGCACCCCGAGCAACGTCGTCAACCTTCGGCCGAGGGCCAGGGCGAAGCGCACCGGAACCGAGCGCAAGGAGCCCGTACTCAGGTACGAGCCGCCGGTGAAGGGCACAGGTGCCCTCATGTGCGAGGTCTGCGGCGAGCGCGTCGGCGAGTGCATCCAGCCGATCCACGCGGCCGCGGAGCAGGAACGCGCCGAGCAGTTGCGGGGGGAGGACCGCAAGCGCCGCCTCGACGCCGAAGCGCTCGTCGATGCGCTCGCCGCGAGGGCGGCGACGCCACGGCCTGCGACGCCTGCCGACGAGTACACGACGGCGAGCCTGCTGGCGGACCACGAGCGCGCCCGCAAGGCACGTGGCCGCAGCGACGGGACGTTCAAGTTCTACGCCGGCCTGCGAGAGAAACTGCTCAAGCACCTGCCGCCGCTCGCCCGGGACATCACGCACCAGTTCTTGCTCGGTTACGTCGAGCTGCGCCGCGATGAAGGGGCGGGCGATCGGATCAAGAAGGAGCTGGTCAGCTACCTGAAGCCCGCTCTCAAGCTCGCCCGCAAGAGCGGGCTGTTCCTCGCGGACCCCGAGACCATCATCCCCGACCTCGATTCGATGTCGAATCCGCGGCAACGTGCCCCGTCCGTCGAAGAGGTCTGGTTGATCGTCCGGTGGCTGGCCGCCCGGTCAAAGGTGGGTCGCGACCACGCGGCGTGCATCGCCTGGAGCTACGCCTCGGGCGCAGAGCACGCAGCTTGGGCGCGAGCTAAGCCTGCGGACGTCCGCGACGGTCGGCAGGGCTGCCAGGTCCACGGCACCAAGAACGCTTGGCGTGAGCGGTTCGCGCCGACGCTGCTGCCGGCGCAGAAGGAGTTGCTCGCATACGCTCAGAAGCACGCGGCCGGGAAGAGCGGGGCGCTTTTCCTGCCCTGGAGCGTCACGAATGCCAACAGCGACCTGCGCGAAGCCTGCGACGCGCTGGGCATCGAGCGGTGCTCGACCCAGGACTGCCGGCGCAGCTACCAGGACTGGTACCTCGACGTGGGGGTGCGCGACTCGCTCATCGACGTCGGGCTCGGTCACAAGCCGTCGGCGGTCCTTCTCAAACACTACCGCAAGGGCAAGATCGAGCCCGAGCGACTGATCCGCCTCTTCGAGGGCGACATGCGCGCGCACGCCGTGACCGGATCGCTTGACGACCCGCGACCCGTCGCGCAGTCTGCGCCCGTCCAGGCGGCCGGAGACCTACGGACTGCTCCCCCGGGAGCTACGGACGTCGCCGGTCGACCTACGGACGGGCCTATAGCTCAGTCGGTAGAGCTGCGGACTTTTAATCCGTAGGTCGTGGGTTCAAATCCCACTGGGCCCACTCGAAATTCCTCTCGTCTTCGGTGCACCGACCGAGCCAGGCTAGCTGCGGCGTGCCCCTCGCGAACCCCTTCCGCTCCCTCACGGCCCCGCAGCTCCACGCGTTCCTCGCGTCGCTCGCGGGCTGGGCGCTGGACGCCTTCGACTTCTTCCTGTTCGTGTTCGCCGTGCGCGCCATCGCCCAGGATTTCCACGCCGGCGTGCGCGACGTGTCGCAGTGCATCTTCTGGACGCTGGCCATGCGCCCCGTGGGGGCTTTGCTGTTCGGCTGGCTGGCCGAGCGTTACGGCCGGCGGCCCATCCTGATGGTCAACGTCGTCAGCTACTCGCTGTGCGAGCTGGCCTCGGCGGCTGCGCCCGATCTGCGCACGCTGGTGGTGACCCGCGCGCTGTTCGGCCTGGCCATGGGCGGCGAGTGGGGCATCGGCGCCGCGCTGACGCTCGAGACGCTCCCGGCCAGGGACCGAGGCTTCTTCTCCGGCCTGCTGCAGGAGGGATACGTGCTCGGCTACCTGCTGGCCGCGCTGGTCTTCGCGGTGCTCTTCGACCGCATCGGGTGGCGCGGCATGTTCGTGCTGGGTGCGTCGCCCGCGCTGCTCGTCTTCTACGTGCGGCGCTCGGTGGAGGAGTCGCCGGCGTGGCTCGCCAGCCGGGGCGACGTGAAGCGGGCCGGTGCGGTAGCGTCCCTCGGGGCAACGCTCGCCGTCCTCGCGCGACACTGGCCGCGCCTGCTGTTCCTCGTCGTGCTCATGGCGTGCTTCAACGCCCTGAGCCATGGCTCGCAGGACCTCTACCCGACGTTCCTCCAGGTGCAGCACGGCTTCAGCGCCGCGCAGACCGGCACCGTCGCCATCGTTTACAGCCTGGGCGCGCTCTGCGGCGGGATGTTCTTCGGCGCACTGTCCGCGCGCATGGGACGCAGACGCACCATCGCCCTGGCCGCCGTCCTGACACTGCCGGTCATCCCGCTGTGGGCGTACTCGTCGACCGTGCCGATGTTCGCCGCGGGCGGCTTCGCCATGCAGTTCATGGTGCAGGGAGCTTGGGGGGTCATCCCCGCCCACCTCAACGAGCTCTCGCCAGCGTCGGTGCGCGCCATCCTTCCCGGCTTCGCGTACCAGCTGGGCAACCTGGTGATGTCTCAGCTGACGCCCCTCCAGGCCGAGCTGGCCGAGGCACACGGCAACGACTACGCGCGGGTGCTGGCGTGGACCATCGGGAGCGTGGCGATCGTGCTGGCTGCGGCCGCGCTGCTCGGCCGGGAGGCCAAGGACGCGACGCTGGGCGCGTAGCCCCGGTGCCGAGTTCTCGCCGGCCGCACGTCACTCGACCCACACAGGGCGCTGGCGTCGCGATAGGCTGCCCGGCCAGGAGGAATCAAACTCATGAACCTTTGGAAGCCGACGGCCCTGGTGCTCGCGTCCGCCCTTGCCATGATGGTCAGCTACAACGTCGCCTCGGCGAGCTCGAACGGTCCGAAGCCGGTCTCGGTGACGGGCGACTACCATCACATCCGCACGGCGCTCGAGTACTTCCGTGCCGGCCGCAACGAGCTGATGATGGCCGAGCACAACCGCGGAGGGTGGCGCGAGCGTGCCGTCGAGGGCGCGGATCGGACCATCTTCGAGACGAAGCAGGCGCTCGACTGGTGAGCGACGAGCGGGTGGTACGCAGGGCGCCCGTTGACCGGGCGCCCTGTGCCCCTGGTCTGCTCAGTCGAAGGACGCGTCGAGATCCGGCTGACAGCCAGGCGTGAGGCTGGCCACGGGCTCGGCGGCGTAGCCAGGCCCGTAGATGCAGGCGAGGCCGAGGGGTGTGCCATCGCACGCGCAGACGATCGGCCCGTCGTTCGTGCACGAGAGGTCCTCGGGGACACAGACGCCCTGCGCGGAGCAGCCGGCGTCCTCGGCGTATCCGCAGAGCGAGCCGACGATGCAGTCGGTGGTGACCGTGCACGGAGCGCCGACAGGGGCGCCCGCGTCCTCGGTCACGGTCTCGTTCGGCGAGGCGGTCGACACGCAGGCGGAGAGGACACCGGCGGTCGCGGCCAGCAAGACAGGCAGCGCGATGCCGATGGCGCAGAGGACTCGCTTGAGCGCGAGGGTATGCTCGCTGACGCTGGGCGGCTGGCTCATGACTCTCCTCCGGTGAGATCCTGCCACGCCGCGGCGAGTCGCGCGGCGCGCACCGCGGAGGCCACGTCGAGCAGCGGGCGATCCCGCTGCCACGCCACGCGGACGGCCTCCGGGGCGTGCGACCAGGGCGCAGCGTCGAGCAGGCGCCGGCTGGCCGTCAAAGCCCCCGCCAGGAGCAGGTGGGTCTCGGAACGCGACGGAGGCGCACCGCCGACCACCCGCAAGGTGACGAGCAGGGCTGCGGCCTCTTCCATCCACCCGTGCTCCCACCCGTTCGCGCGGGCGATGCCCGTCGCCCAGCCCACGACGGCAGCGGTCACGTGCGCGTCCTCGATGGTCCGGAACGGCTTGAGCACGGTGTCGTAGCCATCCCCCGCGAGCAGCTCGGTCTCGTCCACGGCGACCTGCTCGAAGCGAGCGCGCGCGTGCGTGATCTCGGGCGCGAAGGGGGTGGAGCCGCCCGGCTCGAGGGAAACGCCGGATCTCGTGGACGGAATGCGGGCGACCCGCAGGCGATTGCGACCCCTGGCGTCGAGCCCGGTCGTGGCGACGACGAGCAGCGCCTCGGCGTGTGCGCCGAGAGTCACCCAGCTCTTCCGTCCCGAGAGGACGTGACCACCCGTCGGCGCGGGCGCGAGCGAGGTGCGGATGGCACGCGGGTGACCCCCGCCCTCCTCGGTCGCGCAGAGCGCTGCGAGCGCGCCACCGCGGGTCGCTTCGGGATCGAGCCAGCCGAGCGCGGCCTCGTATCCGCAGGCGAACGCCCACCCCACGCCGGACGCGCCGAGGCCACCGAGGGCGGCTCGATCGATGGAGTTCGCCGGGGCCTGGAGCAGCCACTCCTTCAGTGTCGCCGGGGAAGAGATCGCCGGCGGCGTCGGACCCGCCAGGAGGGCGCGCACCAGCTCGAGCTCCGCCATGCACAGGGGATAGCAGGAACTTCACTTGATGGCGCTGAGGTGGACGACGTACCACTCGCCGCGCCACGAGATGAGCGACTTCACCTCCAGCGAGCGCGTCTCGCCGTCGACCGAGTAGCGAAGCCTGGAGCCAAAGACGCGGTAGTAGCCGATCTTGTTGTACTCCTCGCCGGGGTCGACCCACCGGGCGCGCGTCTCGGGCACCTCCATCCCCACGAGCGTGGCGCGGGCTGTCTGGTCGCGCAGGCTGGCGTGGAGGGCGTGGATGTCGTGCGCGTACGCCGCGACGAGCCGGCGCTTCCAGTCGGAGGCCGGGTCCGAGATGTCCTTCACCTGCTGGTAGGCGCCGAGAGGGAAGAAGAAGGGCATGGCCCGCTCCGGCTCGTCGGCCGCGATGGCGGCCCAGAGCGCGGAGACGCGCGCGTCGAAGGCTGCACCGGAGGCCTCGGGGCGGTCGTGTGTCTGGGGCAGGAGGGAGGGATCGGGCGCGCCTGCGGAAGCCGCGCTGCCGGGTGTCGAGGACGAAGGGGGGGCCGCCGACGAACCGGAGCGGGGCTGCGGAGGGGCGGTGACCGGCAGGGGCTCGGGAAGGGCGACGGAGGGCGACGTGTCGGGCGCGGGCGGCTCCCGGTGAGCACAACCGGTGAAGGCGGCGAGGAGCCCTGCGGCGACGACGGCGCGGGCGGCGCGGGCCATGGCGCGGTTCTAACATGCGGCCGCCGCACGCTGTAAGGTGAGCGCCAGGCGCCCGTTCAGCTTGTTGACGGCCGAGCAGGCCTTCGGACAAGCTACGTCGACCCTCCCGAGGAGACCTTCATGCGAATGCTTTCGATCTGCGCGGGTGCGGCGGCCCTCTCCATGGTGGTGGCTGCCTGTCAGCCCAAGAACCAGGACCCGGGTATGACCCCCAACGGGATGCCGCCGACGGGGTATCCGGCGTATCCGCCCGGGCAGGCACCTCCTGCAGGTTATCCGCCGGCGGGATATCCGCCGGGGCAGACCGCGCAGCCAGGCTATCCCGGCGCCGGCGCTCCCACCGCCGCACCTCCCGGCGCGACGCCGATGCCTGCCGGCTCGGGACAGATGGCGGTGCCCGGTCCGCTGGCGCTCCAGTGCAAGGACGATGTGCCCTGCCTCACGCACCGCTGCAACGTGCAGTACGGCAAGTGCGCCATGCCCTGTCAGTCGGCGGTGGACTGCATCTCGCCCAACACCTGCATGGCAGGGCTCTGCTTGCCCCCCATGCCGGCAGCACACTGACGCTCAGTAGCTGGTCTGTACGAAGTCGGTCTTCGGGCTGACGGGCCACTGCAGGCCGCGCACCGAGCGGTCGATGCAGGCCGCCACCGAGCCGCTGGGCGGGTTGGTGGTCACGGTCACGCCGACCGCGCGGCCCATCTTCACCGCGACGCGGACGGAGACCTTCATGTCGTCCGGCGCTCCGCACCCGCTGATGAAGGAGGCGTGCCGTAGCGGGGCGGCCAGCTGCGCGTTGGTGAGGTCGGGCTGGTCCTGAGACTGGCCCATGGTGATGGTCTCGTTGTTGTTGTTGAGGACGTTCTCGAAGCTCGTCCCGCCCGAGTATCCAGCGCCCCCTCCGCCGCCGCCGCCGCCTCCGCCGCCACCCTTCTTCTTGCCCTTGATGTCGCCGTTGACCTCGATCGTCCCCGTGCGGTCGCCCGCGACGGTGACCTCGTCGTTGTGCGTGCCTCGCACCTTGAAGAACCACACCGCGAGCACGCCGGCGAGCGCCATCACCACGCTGACGGCGATGATGGACTTGGCCACGCCGCGCTTCTTGTCCGCGTCGGCTGCGCGGACCACGGCCTTGTCCTCCGCGCGCTTCTCGCGGAGAAGCCCGGCCTGCTCGGCGAACGGCGCGAACTCCTCCCACTCGGCGATGGGGAGCGACTGTCCGCTGATCTCGTCGCGCAGCCCGTGGTCGGCGTGGAAGGCGTGGGACGCGATCTGCTGCAGGAGCTCCACGGCCGTGAAGGGGCCGTGGTCCATCTTGTCCTTGCTGACCACGTACCGTGGCCGGGGATCGGCCTCGAGGCGGGCCTTGAGCGCGGCGAGGCGCGCCGTGGGGTCGTCCGCCGGTCGCCGGTTGGAGACGGCGGACCGGTCGATGACCGGGCCACCGTAGGGATCGCCGCCGTCGATGCGGGGGACGGGCGCCGGTCGCGGCAGCTGGTTGATCCCGCTGATCTCCGCCTGGGCCGGCGCGACGCCGGGCGGGAGCATCGAGAATTTCACGTCGACGTCGAGCTCGGCGCTCTCGTCGAGCCGGGCCGCGCTGATGTCGGGTGGGTGAATGCTCTTCTGGGGCGCGACGTGGTACATCGCGCTGGCCAGCGCGCCGAGGTCCGCAGGGCGGTGGGCACGATCCCCGATGATGGCCTTGCCGATCAGGATCTCGAGCGCCTCGGGCAGCGAGGACTCGATGTCGCGCGGGCGCTTCATCGCCGGGCCGATGTGCTGGCCAGTCACCATCTCGTACAGGATGGCTCCTACCGAGTAGACGCTGGAGCAGGCGTCGCCGGGCTCGAGGGTGCGCTGCAGCTCGGGCGCCAGGCAGTGCTTGTCGTGGGCGTTCGTCGGGACCAGGGCGAGGCGCGGGTTCACGCGGGCGAGCCCGTCGGAAGAGGGGGCGATGGCGGACGGATGCACGTACAGCTTCTCGCCCCGGACGTGCCGCTCCTTCAGGTCGAGGCAGACCGGGACGATGACGGCGATGGCCTCCTCCAGGGACATGCGCCGCCCCTCGGCGCGTCGCGCGTCGAGCAGCGAACGGAGGGTCATCGTCGGAGGAATCGACTGCTGGGCGGACTCACCCGGCGTCGGAGGGGCCGAAGGCATGGCCATGGTCGTGGGTCAGGATACGCAGGGCAGAGGCATGCCTCAATGCCCGCATCGCACGACGCGTCCGTTCCGCGCGTTCTCTCGACGATGTGGGTCTAGCCCCGCCCGCGGGCCAGCTCCGCCACCACCGTACGCCCGCCGATGACCTGTCCGTTCAGCGCTGCCATCGCGCGGTCGAACGCCTCTTTTTTCACGGTGACGAAGCTCATGCGGTCCCGGATGCGGACCCGCCCGGCCTCGTCCTCGGAGAGTCCCTTCTCGGCGAGGAGCCTCTGCAGCTCGCCCGGCGTCAGCCCCTCGCGCTTTCCGACGTTGACGAACATTTGCACGAAGTCCGCCTCGCCGCCGCGCTCCTCCGGGGCCCGTGGAGCCTTCTCTTCGCCCTCCACCGTGTAGCGGGGAAGGGGAGCCGTCACGTCCTCTTCGCTCGCATTGGCCAGGATGGGCTTCTCGTCGTCGGCCTCCTCCGGGGGCTCCCAGCTGGTGTAGGAAGCCACCGATGCCCGCGGACGTCCTGGCTCCCGCGCCATGGGCGGGGCAGGGGACCGGGCCGCCTCGCGCGGCGAGAGCGCCGGAGCGCGCGCCGGCTCGGGGGGACGCGCCCTGCGCCTCGTGTCCTCACGCCGCGGGCGCTCCCGCTCGGCCTCGCGCCTCGCCGGCGCTTGCTCCGCCGGCACCGGTACGGGCACGGGCACGGGCGGCGGGTTCCGCGCGCGACGCGCCTCCGCCGCGTCGGCGGCCACATCACCGCTGCGGGCGCCGAGGTGGTCGCGCAGCAGGCCCGCGACGATGCGCTCGGCCTCGGGGTGCGTGAGCAGCCGCCGGGCGAGGGAGAGATCGTCCGGGTGCGGGGAGCGGCTCGCGAACGCGTCGACGAACAGCTGGAGCAGGTCCATCTCGGCGCGCGTCTTGACCTCGCCGGCGCTGGGCAGCTGCTTCTCGACCGGACGGATCTTGTAGGTGAGCCGGAGGATGTAGAGGTTGCCGATGTCCTTCGGCCCGACCAGGGCGATGGCCGTCCCCGTGCGGCCCGCGCGCCCCGTCCGCCCGGTGCGGTGGACGTACTGCTCGGCGGTCTCGGGGAAGTCGTAGTTGATGACGTGCGTGAGGTGGGAGATGTCGATGCCGCGCGCGGCCACGTCGGTGCACACGAGGAAGCGGAGCCGCCCTTCCCGCGTCGCGCTCATCACGCGCTCGCGGTCGTTCTGCGGCAGGTCCCCGTTCAGCCAGTCCGCGTCGAACCCGCGCGTCTTCAGCGCCTCGGCCACGCGCTGCGTCTCGTCCCTCGTGTTGCAGAAGATGATGGCGCTCTCGGGGTCTTCCACCTCGAGGATCCGCACCAGCTGGCCGATCTTGTCGCCGGCCTGGGTGACGTACACGTAGTGCGCGACCTCCAGCGCCCCGACCTGGTCGCTGGAGAGCGTGATGAGCTCCGTCTCCTTGAGGTGCGTGTGCGCGAGGCGCTCGATGTCGGCCGGGATGGTCGCGCTGAAGAACATCCCCTGGCGGTTCTTGGGCAGCATCTCGAGGATGGCGTTGAGCTCGCGGGCGAAGCCCATGGAGAGCATCTCGTCGGCCTCGTCGAGGACCAGGATGCGGATGCCGCTCGGGTCGAGCGTGCGCTGTCGCAGGTGATCGAGCACCCGTCCCGGCGTGCCCACGACGATCTGCGCCCCTTGCTCCAGCGCCTCCACCTGACGCGACATCGACGTGCCGCCGTAGATGGCGACGATCTTCGTCCCCCGGAACTGCCCGATCTGCTCCACCTCGCGCGACACCTGGAGGGCGAGCTCGCGCGTGGGGCAGAGCACGAGGGCCTGGACCCCCTTGACCGAGGAGCGCACCAGCCGGTCGACGATGGGCAGACCGAAGGCGGTGGTCTTGCCCGTCCCGGTCCGCGCCTGGACGACCAGGCTGCGACCCTCGGCGGCCGGCTCGAACACGGCGAGCTGGACGGGCGTCGGGTTGGTGTAGCCCATCGCGTCGATGGCGCGGCGAACGTCGGCGCTGAGGGGGAGTGCGTCGAACGTGGGTTCGGCCGCGAGGGCTGTGGGGGGCGATGCGGCGGGCTCGTTCATTCAGGCATCCTCCTCTTAGCGCAAGTCCGCCGGGAGGTGCGCGCTGACGTCGTCTCGCAGGGGCGCCAGCTCTGCTTGACGCTCGGTCCGGACCCCTGACGCGAGCTGCTCCTCGGCCGAGCGAAGGCGGGCCAGCGAAGCCCAGGCGTCGAGCCCCTCGCTGGACTGACTGCAGGCCTGCTGGATGGCGCCCGCCTCGTTCCATTCGGGCCGGAGACTGGCCTGGAAGGACGCGCTGCCTGCCGCCTCCGCGCTTCGATCGAGGGCCCGTGCCAGGCGCAGGACGCCCTCGGCACACACCTGCGCGGGGGTCCCCCGTGCGCTCGCGGGAATGCGGTGGATGCCGGCGCCGAAGACCGCCCCGATGATCTGGAGCGAGCTCGACCCGATGATGGCGACCGAGAGGACCAGCACGATCCCGAGGGCCACGCGTTTGCCCTGGAGGCGCACGCGTGCGGTGTCGTCGCGGGTCGCTTCGGGCATTCCGGGGGTGCAGCCTGACCGCGCGGCGTCGCAGCTGTCAACGACTCCCAGGTCCAGGGGCGGTGGGGGAAACGAGGAGCTTGACCTCAGCCTGTCCTACCCTAGATAACTTTCAAATCATTTTGAACGCCACGACGAACAGCGCTGCCGCCTCGGTCGCCCTCCTGCGTGAGGCCGCCACGGCCGAACGTGCAGGTCCCCGGGCTGCCGAGCGGCTGACGCAGGTGCATGCGCTGCTGGGGGATGACCTCGCGACCGTGGAGGCCGAGCTCGCCCGGACGACGCGGGACGGGGTATCGCCCGGTACCGATTCGGCGACCCACCTGCTCGAGGCCGGAGGCAAGCGCGTCCGGCCGCTCACGGCGCTGCTGGCAGCTTCCTGCTTCGGCGGGGTGAGCGGAGCGGTGCGGGACGTGGCGGTGGCGGCAGAGCTCGTTCACCTCGCGACCCTGCTCCACGACGACGTGGTGGACGACGGGCAGGAGCGCCGCGGCAAGCCCGCGCCGAGGCGGATCTGGGGAAACGCGGTCAGCGTTCTGGCGGGGGATCTGCTCCTCACCCACGCGCTCGAGCGCACCGCCGCCTCGGCCCCCCGTGCGGTCCTCACCGAGCTCTTCGCCACCCTGAGGAAGCTGGTCGACGGCGAGATCGTGCAGCTCCGGGGGCGGACTCGCTTCGACCCGCGAGAGGACGTCTACTTCCGTATCGTGCAGGACAAGACGGCCTCGCTCTTCGCGTGGGCAGCCCGCGCGGGCGCGGCGACCGCGGGCGCGGCGCCCCAGGCCGTGGCGGCCCTCGGTGAGTTCGGCGCCCGCGTCGGGGTGGCGTTCCAGCTGGTGGACGACGTGCTCGACTACGACGGCGATCCGCGCGAGACCGGCAAGGCGCTCCTCGGCGATCTGCTCGAGGGCAAGCTCACGTTGCCCCTCATCCGCACCCTCGCCGTCCAGCCCTCGCTGGCCGACGACATCGAGGCCGTGCGGGCGGGAGATGGGTACGCGGCGGCGCGGGTGGCCGAGGCGGTGCGTGGCGCGGGGGTCTGCGAGGGCGTGCGCGCGCAGGCCCGCGAGGAGACGGCGCAGGCCGAGCGCGCCCTGCAGGACGCCGTGCCGCCCTGCCCGGCGCGCGATCTTCTCTCGGCCATCGCGGCCGAGCTGGCCTCGCGGGCCGCCTAGTTTCGTGGAGTTTCGGCTAGGCTGGGGCCAGGCGGTGACGAGGCGCGAAAAACAGCGGACGCTGTGGCCCAGCGAGGCAGCCGTCAGCGATGTGATCGGGCGGCTCATCGAGTTCTGGGGGTTCAAGCGGAACATGGGGCGGGTCTGGACGGTGCTCTACCTGTCCCCGGAGCCGCTCAGCGCGGACGACCTCTGTCACTCCCTCCAGCTCTCGACCGGCGCAGTGAGCATGACGCTCTCGGAGCTGGCGCGGTGGGGCGTGGTACGAAAGGTCTGGATCCAGGGGGAGCGGAAGGACTTCTACACGGCCGAGGTGCAGCTTTGGCGGATGATCAGCCGCGTCTTCAACGAGCGGGAGAAGAGCGAGGTGATCGCCGCCATCGACTCGTTCGAGGAAGCGCTGCGGCAGCTGGATCGCATCCGGAAGACCTCGACCGACGCGGCGACCCGCGCCCGGGCGGAGCTGCAGCACGAGCGCATCTCCCAGCTGCTCGAGCTGGCGCGCCTCGGCAAGCGCCTCATCGATGCACTGGTCTCGACGGCCAAGGTCGACGCCGAGCCGCTCGTGCGCTTCTTGCTGGGGCAGCAGCGCTCCTGAGCGCCCCGGCTGCGCGGGCGCAGTCGCTGCCCCCGCGCATCCCCAACAGCGACTACAACATCGAGATCTTCCAGGGACCGGTCATCGCGCCCATCCGCGTGACCGCCCTCGGGGGGGCGTACACCGCGCTCGCCGAAGGGACGGAGGGCTCGGCGGCGAACTCCGCGGCCCCCGCCGTGCGCACGCCCTACAGCACCGGCTGGTTCGACTACGACATCGCCCTCGGCATCTCCTTCCCGGGCGCCTTCACCAACACCGACTTCGACAACCACGGCGACAACGCCAGCCTGCCTCCAAACCACGCGAGCTCGGGGGACTTCCTCGACCTCAACGTCGGCGGCACGCTCCAGTTCGGCGGCCTCGGCGTCTCCGCCGTCGGCGACCTCGAGCAGTACTCGCTGACGACCCAGGGCCAGCCCGCGCTCACCCTGCAGCTGGGGCGATGGAAGGGCCTCGCCTCGTACGGGCTCTACGGCGGTCAGCTGGCCATCGGCGGCGGCGTGCGCGTCGTCACCATGCAGATCCAGCAGGACGGGGTGGGGACGGTGCTGAACATGGCCGGCGTCGCCCCCGAGGCCGGCGCGCTCCTCATGCCCACCGGCCTCCCGTGGCGCCTGGGGATCACCGGCCGGGCGCCGGTGAGCGGCGGGGTCGGCGTGGGCTTCCTCGGGCAGCAGATCTTCCCCGGCTCCCCCAGCCCCACGCAGCCCTCGGATCTGGTGCTGCCCTCGCACGTGGTGATGCCCTGGGAGGTGGAGGCAGGCTTCGCCCTGCAGCTCGGCCCGCGCCCGCTCAACCCCGGGTGGCAGAACCCTCACGCCCAGGAGAGTCACCTGCGCCGGGAGATCGAGGCCGACCGCGCCGCCCGCCGTCGGCGGTACGAGGAGGAGCTCGCGCGCCTGGCGCCCGCGGACCGCCCGGCGCGGAGGGCGGAGCAGGCGTCCGAGGAGAAGGCGCTCCGGGCCATCGAGGACGACCACCTCGACGAGGAGAGCAGCCACCTCGGCGACGTGCGCAAGGCGCGGTACGTGAACTGGCCGCGCGAGAAGATCTTGCTCCTCGTCAGCGTGCTCTTCACGGGTCAGAGCTCGAACGCCGTGTCGGTGGAGGGCTTCCTCGACCAGCGCGTCGAGAGGGTGGGCCAGCAGGTGAGCGTGTCGCCGCGGCTGGGGCTGGAGGGCGAGCCCGTGAAGAACCAGGTGACCCTCCGCACGGGTACGTACATCGAGCCGTCACGCTACGAGGGGAGCACGGCCCGCCAGCACTTCACCTTCGGCGGTGACATCCGGCTCGTCCCGCTCACGTTCTGGGGGCTCTTCCCCGACGACCCGTGGAAGCTCGGGCTCTTCGTGGACCTGGCGCCGCGGTACACGAACTACGGGTTCGGGTTCGCGAGCTGGCACTGACGGACGCGGGGACGGCCCTAGTTGAGCTGACTCTGCTCCGGCTTCTGCCCCTCGAGGAACACCGTGGTCACCTCGCGCTCCAGCGCAGCCTGCAGCTCCGCCTCCATCGCCTCGAGCGACCCCGCGGCGCGCTCCACGTTGCGCTGGTACACGAAGACCCGGACGCGCGGCGGCGCGCCCTCCTCCACCGGCGGCGTGTCCAGCACCAGCAGGGCACGCGGATCGATGCCGTCGACCACGAGCTCGGCGCCGGGGATGTCGACCACGTACACCTCGGCCTCGCGAACGAAGCGGGCCAGCACCAGGTCGAGCTTCTCGATGCTCGTGCGCACGACCAGCGAGAACGCCTCGGGGCTCGGGGCCCAGGCCGGCGGTGCGCGGCCCAGATCGAGGGCCCGCGAGCGCAGCAGGGCCTCGGTCGCTGCCCTCGGGTCGCCCTGTTCGTCGCGCACCAGGCCGAGGTAGTACTGCGCGTCGGCGCTGGAGGGGTCGGCCTTCGCGGCCTGCTCGATGAGCGGGGCCGCTTTTTCGACCTGCCCGAGCTCGTACCAGGCGCGCCCGATGAGGAAGAGGTAGCTCGGGCTGCTGAAGGGACCGTCCGGGAGCATCGTCATGGCCCTCTTGGCTTCGTCGTAGTCGGCCTTGCCCATGAGCGCATCCACTTTGAGGAGGATGCAATCGGCGATCTCCTCGTCGGTCTCGGCGTAGTCGAGCGCGTCCTCGATCTGCGACACGGCGCCGTCCACGTCGCCGAGGGGCGCGATCATCACCTCGGCCGCGTTGAGCATCGCCTCGAAGTACGTCTCGTCGAGGGCGATGGCCTGCCGGTAGTGCTCGAGGGCCTCCTCCGCCTCGCCCTCGAGCGCGGCCGCGTAGCCCATGAGGTTGTGCACCTCGGGGGACTGGGGATCGAGCTCGAGCGCGCGCTTGGCGCATGCGCTGGCCCCGGCGGCGTCGCCCTTCTGGGCGAGGTCCCAGCCGCGATCGAGATGGGCAGTGAGCTGATCCTCCATGGGGCGCGCGAACGAGCCAGTCTTAGTGCCGGAGGGAACGAACCGCGTCAAGCGCGCCGACCCTCCCCCGCATCGCCTTCGACGAGTCGTGCTACCGCACGACAGCGAGAAAGAGAGGCCTCTCGAAGCGACTTCGCGGGGCGAAGTCGTCCGCCGATGGCGGTGTGGGGGAGGGGGAGCGGTCAGCTCCCCACGAGAACGTCCCTCCATCGTCGTCGAGCCGAAGGCTCGACGAGGGGCGGAGGCAATGACAGTTCGTGATCGAAGATCACGAACTGTCATTTAGTGGCAGGCGTCGAGCTTCGGCCCCGCGCAGGTGCCCGGTCCGCGCTCGTGCACCACCACGCGCGTGCCGGGCCTGTCCTTGGTGGCCATGACGGCGTGCCAGCCCTCGGGGAGCTGCGGGTCGGTCCAGCCGAAGATGGTCTTCGCGTCCCAGGGCGCCAGGTTCACGCAGCCGTGGCTCTTCACGTGGCCGAACTCGCCGTGCCAGAAGGCGCCGTGGAGGGCATAGCCGCCGTTGAAGTACTGGATGTAAGGGACGTCCTCGATGGAGTAGGGCCCGTCGGCGGCGATGTCCGCGTCGCCGTCCATCGTCGAGGCGATGTGCTTCTCGCGGATGCGGAAGGACCCGGTGACCGTCTCGTGTTCGTTGCGCCCGCTCGACACCAGCGTCGCGTACACCGGGGTCATCCCCTCGAAGGCCACGAGCGTCTGCCTGTGCAGGTTCACGTCGATCCACTTGTCGTGGTCGCCGAGCTTCTCGGGCGGGGGGCCGGGCTCGGTCCGCGTTCCGTCCGCGGCCTTCATCCACCAGCCCTCGTCGGTCTCCCAGTAGTCGGTCCCGCCGATGGTCGCCGTCTCGCCGGTCAGGCCCACGGCCTCGAAGCGCTCGGCGATGCCCTCGGCCTGCGTCGCGTGCTTGCGGGACGCGTCGACCGCCCAGTGCTTCGCCCCGTGCAGGACGAAGCCCACCGGGAGCTTGTCGATCTTGCGCGAGGGCAGGGTCTTCGTGGCGAAGCTCGCCGACTCCTTGCCGAGCCAGACGCCGTGGAACTCCGTCACCGCCTTGGTCACGTAGATGCGGTCGGCCGGCGCCACCAGGCCCGCCATGGTCTTCCACCACATGGAGCCCGACGAGCCGAACTGGTGGTCGAGCGACAGGAAGAACCCCTTGACCATGCGGCGGGCGATGGGCCCGTCGGACTCCTGAAGGTCCTCCAGCGTCACGGCGGGGGGACCGGCGTCGGCGGCCTCCTTCTGCCACCAGGGCGCGTCCGGCTTCTCGCTGCCGGCGTTCTCCCCGACCGCGGGCGGGTCCGCGGCGCCCGCGTCGGACACGCTGCCCGTGCTGGTCGACGCATAGGGGTTGTCCTCGTCGCCGGCCGTCTTCGCGCGCTTCGGCCTGAGCCAGGGCTCGAGCTTGATGCGCTCCTCGCGCGAGGGGACCTGGCGGTAGAGCGGCGTGCCGTTGGCGATGTTGACCCCGTAGGTGTAGGGCAGGGCGCCCACCAGGTCCGGCGGCTTGGCGAGCTTGAAGCGGGGGTGCTCGAGGTCGAGCGTCACGTACTTCCCGCAGACGAAGCCGCCCGCAAGCAGCTCGTACCAGCCCTCGGGGCAGTTGGGCTTCTTGTGGGGCTCGGGGATGACGGGCGCCTTCTCGCCGTACCGGAGGTAGCCCAGGCGGACGACCCGCCCCTCCTTCTCCTTCTTGTCGGAGGTGAACTCCATCTCGCTGAAGATGGGGGCCTGCATCACCGTCGCCCCGATCCACGGTCCCTCGTAGGCGCCGGCGTCGGGAGGGCTAGTGGTCGTCGCCGTGGACGCGCTGGGCGACGCGGAGGCCGAGGGAGCGGTGGAGGGGGCGGCGGCGACGGAGGCCGGCGCTGCAGGGGGCGTCACCGCGGTCGGGGAAGGCCGCTGCTCGCTGCACGCGCCGAGCGCGGCCAGCGGGAGCAGGGCAAACAGGCCCGTGAACAGCGTACGACGGCGGGACATGGCTGAGTCGACCTTCAGAGGACGGTGCCGCGTATCTACTAACGCGGTGGGGGGCTGTCGAACCACTTCTCTGAGAATCTCGAACGCCTCAGAGGCAAAAGGGAATTCCAGACCCGGGGTGCTACGTCTCTCTCTCAGACAGGATGGGGCGGTGAACGAGCGCGACGTGCATGGCTGAGCCGAGGAGACCGCTCGGCGAGGGGGCCGCCCAGGAAGCGCCCACGGCGCCGCACGCCACCCCGCGTGCGAGCGGCGGCAAGCGCACCGGACCGGAGCGCTTCTGGGCGCACTGGCCCGTGCGTGTCGCGTTCGTCGCGTGCCTCGTGGTCTCGGGGGCCGCGCACTGCACCGTCGTACCTATCGAGATACCTCACGGGTTCGAGCTCAAGGACACGGAAGGTGAGGCCGCGATCCCCATCGACGTGCTCGACCAGGAGGACACGCCTCCCCCCCCGCCACCACCCGCCCCGGTCCCCCCGCCGGAGGAGGAGAAGCCCGTGGCCCCGGTGGCCACCGTCGTTGCTTCCCACCGCGACGCCGGCGCACCCCGCGATGGCGGGGCCGATGCGGCTCGCCCCTCGGACGGCGGCATCGATGCCCCCGCGGACGCTGCCGGGGACGCGCCGACGGATGGGGGCGGGGCCGGCCTGGACGGAGCCATCGCCCTGAACGACGGGGGCGCCACCGGCCCGCGGGATCCCGACGGCCTGGGCGTGGCGGGGGCCGTGCAGGCCGACGTCGTGCTGGTCCGGGTCATCGTGAACGCCGAGGTGATCCGCACGAACCCCGTCGGCGCGCACATGGGGTACCTGCTCCGCGGCATCCCGCAGTGGGACGAGTTCATGAGCGGCACCGACCTCGATCCCGTGCGCGACACCGACTGGGTCATGATCAGCGGCCCGTCGCTCATCAACACCACGCGCGACGTCGTGCTGGTCCACTACTCGGCGCCGGAGGCCGCCGTGGACAGGGCCATGGATGTCGTCAGCGGCAAGTACGACCGCGGCGGGCGCTACGACGCAGGCGTCCCCGGCGTCCGGGCGGCGCTGGCGCACGCGGACGGCGCCGAGCGGGTCATCCTGCGCCCCCAGCCGAGGCTCCTCGCCGTCGTCCCCACCGGCGTCGCGACCAAGATCGCCAGGCAGCTGACCGGCGCCAAGGTCTCCGCCCACATCCGGCCCGGCGAGGCGCTCTACATCCGCCTGCTCAACCCCCACCACCCGATGCCCGAGATCCCCGAGTCGATCAGCGAGCTGAGGCTGCGCGTGCTCCCGCGCGCGGACGAGGGCGCGGACGTCTTGCTGGAGGGTGACACGAAGGACCCCGCCACCGCGACGCAGGCCGCAGAGGACGTGAAGGCCATCTTCAAGCGGCACAACGACTGGCTGACCGCCTCGCTGACCCACAACCTCTTCAGCCACCCCGAGGTCACGGTCGAGGGTAGCCAGATCCACGTGCACATCGCCGCCTCGCGCGATCAGATCGAGGCCGTCGTCGCGCTGGTGGGCGAGTTCCTCGGCGTGCGGGCGGGCGGCGGCCCCGTTGTCCCTCCGGCGGTCCCATCGAAGCGACCATCCGCGCTTCCGCAGTGATGTAAGGCAAGGGACGAGCACGCTCGCGTGCCGTCGTAGTTTTCAGTCCGGCACTGAATTCCCTTGTCATGACGGAAGTTTACGTCGTCGTGCGAAGACGTTCGGAGACGCATGTCGAACTTGTCCGACGTCCCCTCCGCTCGCAGGATGCGCCCCGCGCGGAGGGTCGTCATGGGTCGGTGGTCGTTGCTGGTGGGAAGCGTTCTTGGGATCGGGCTGGCGGCGGTCGGCTCGGGGTTCGTCTCCGGGTGCAGCAGCGCCACGACCTCGAACGGCTTCGGACAGCCGGGGGGCAGCGGGGGAGGCAGTGGCGGGGGCAGCGGGAGCAGCAGCGGGAGCGGCTCGGGAGACGACGGCGGCAGTGTCGGCAACTTCGGCGGCGACGGCGGCCCCATCAGCCCCATCTCGGCCGACGGCGGCACCGTGTGTCCCTCGGGCTTGCAGTGCAACGTCTCCTGCCCCTCGGGTCAGACCACGAGCATCACGGGCAAGGTCTACGATCCCGCCGGCAAGAACCCGCTCTACAACGTCGCCGTGTACGTCCCGGCGGTGCCCCTCGTGGCGCTCCCCAGGGGCGTGCCCACGGGCTCCGACGCGTGCGACTGCGCGACCCTCTTCAAGAGCGGCGCCGTGGTGACCACGACCACCGCGGTCGACGGCACCTTCACGCTGAACAACGCGCCGGTCGGGACCAACGTGCCGATCGTCATCCAGGTCGGCAAGTGGCGCCACATGACCTACGTGAAGACCACGCAGTGCTCGGCGACGGCGGTGCCCGACAAGACGCTCACCTTCCCGAGCAGCGTGCCGGCCGGCGACATCAACGACAGCATGCCCGACATCGCCGTCTCGACGGGCTCGGCGGACACGCTCGAGTGCCTCATGCGCCGCATCGGCCTGCCCGACAGCGAGTACGTCGCGGGCTCGAGCACGGCCGGCCACATCCACATGTTCGCGGGCGGCGGCACGGGCGGCGGCATCGGCGGCGGCGGCTCGGGGCGAGCGGAGACCCCCGGCTTCTCCGGCGCACCGGCCAGCTCGACCAACCTGTGGAGCTCGCAGTCCCAGCTGATGCCCTACGACATCGTGCTGCTGTCGTGCGAGGGAGGCGAGACCTACGACGCCAACCCGCCCGCGCTGGAGGCGTACCTCAACGCCGGCGGCCGTGCGTTCGCGTCGCACTTCCACTACGCCTGGTTCAGCGGGCCGCTCGGCTCGGGGCAGAGCTACTCGGCGCCCAGCGACTGGGGCAGCAACCTGGCGACGTGGAGCTCGGACAACGGACAGAGCAACGGGCCCATCGACGGGACGGTCGATCAGACCCTCAACGGCTCGAACGCCCCGTTCCCCAAGGGCGTGGCGCTCCAGCAGTGGCTCGGCAACGTGGGCGCGCTCGGTCAGAACGGCGTGCCGGCGGCGGATCTGTCGATCTACCAGCCCCGCTACAACGCGGTCGTGGGCCCTTCCAACAAGCCCTCGCAGCCGTGGATCACGTCGCCCAACGGCAGCACGACGCAGACCATGTACTTCTCGTTCGACACCCCGGTGGGCGGCATCCCCAGCCCGGACGGTGGCGCGCCGAACTACTGCGGGCGCGCGGTCTTCAGCGACCTGCACGTCTCGGGCAACCCCGCGGACTCGGACACGAAGAGCCCGCCGACCGGGTGCGACAACACGGATCTGTCGCCGCAGGAGAAGGCGCTGGAGTTCATGCTCTTCGACCTCTCCTCGTGCGTCATCCCCGACACCATCGCGCCCCCCGACGCGGGAGTGCCCATCGCGAACTGAGGCGTGAGGCGGAGGAGGTCACGGAGGACGCAAAGGGCCCCAGCCGTGACGCGGAGGGCTGCAGCCATCCCGCTCGTGGGTGAACCCGTGAAGCTGAGGGCCGCGCCCTCGGCGCTCCTGGGTGGATCCATGAAGCTGAGGGCCGCGCCCATGGCGCTCCTGCGTGGACCCATGAAGCTGAACGCCTTGTGAAGGGAGAGCGGCGGCCGGGCCAACGCTCCGATGTCAGCCAGTGCGCCCGTCCCTCTTCTCTCCCTCTGCGTCCTCCTCGCCTCTGCGGCTCTCTCCACTCCGGAGAGGGAGAACCGCGAGGCGCGGAGGCGCAGAGGGGAGAGGAGAGGGAGGAAACCCGGGACCGCCAGGCCCTCCGTCACGCTCGTCAGAAGATGAAGAACCCCGACGCCTGCGCGCGGTAGTTGGTCGCGGTGTACCCGTCGACGTAGTGATCCATGAACGTCGCGAACTCGAGCCCCACGCGGACGGCGTTGATGGGGTCGAAGAAGAGGTTCGCGTCCCACCAGTCCTCGCCGTGACGGACCTGCGACTGGCTGGCGGGGAAGAAGTACTCGAGGGCGTTCGGGATGTCGGCGTTGGAGCGCGCGTACTGCGACGAGTTGCTCGACACCACGTGCGAGACGTTGCCCGAGATCCACACCTTGCCGCCGAGTCCTGGCAGATAGTACTCGAGGCCGCCGAGCACGCTCGTCCACTGGATGGGGTGCAGGGCGAAGGTGGTGAGGTCATAGGTCACCAGGCCCTGATCGACGTTCGTGGGCCACGCCTCGTACGCCTGCAGGCCGGTCGTGTTGGGGATGAACGGGAACATGACGCCCGTCTGGTTGTTCGAGTAGAGATCGGCGATGCCGTTGCCGTAGACGGCCTGCGCGACGAGCGAGAGCGCGTTGTCGTGCTTGCCCTCGCGCGCGGGCAGGATGGGCAGCAGCAGGTCCGCGGCGACCGACGCCGCCGACTTGTGGACCATCGCCGTCGGCAGGACGGCCGCCACCTCGGGGATCTCGAAGTGCCGGTAGTCCGCGGAGATGGCGATGGACGCCGGAACGAGGGCCGTGCCCGTGGCGCCCGCGGTGTGCATGCCCTTCCACGACTCGAGGGAGTAGCGGATGCCCGCCTCGCCCTCGGGCAGCTCGGACCCCGACGGCGGGCGCACGGCCGCGATGGCGATCTCCAGCCTGGAGGCGCCCGCACGGATGGTCTTGGACACGCGCACCTGCGGCGCGCGCGCGTAGAGCTCCCCCGGCAGACCCTGGATCTCGGTCGAGTTCGGCAGGTACGACTCCATGAAGCCGAAGAGGTGCCAGTACTGCCCCACCATCACGTCGACCACGGGCGTCTCCACGCGGAACATCGCGTGGCGGAGGCGCATCGTCGGATTCGTGAAGTACGACGCCTGGCTGACGCCCGAGGGCTGGTTGCCCATGAAGTCCATCTCCAGCATGCCGCTGACGTGCACGTTCTCGGTCCCCGGCGTGCGCAGGCGCAGGCCGAGGCGGGAGTTTCGCACGCCGAAGAGCATCTGCCCGTGGCTGCCCTCGTAGCCCTGGGTCGGCTGCACCGGCTGGGTCCCGCCGCTGGGCTGGCTGGGGATCGTCGCGGTGGGGGGCGCGGTCTGCCCGCTCGGCCGGAGAACCTGGGTGCCGCCCGCCAGGTCGGTGAAGCTCTGCGTCGAGTCGTAGATGGAGTCGCCCTCGAGGAAGCCGTAGATCGTCGTCACCCACTTGCCGAGCACCAGGCTGCCCGCTTCCTCCGCGTGTGCCGTCCCGGTGGACTCGCCGATGTCGCGTAGCGCCAGCTGGTACTCGGGCTCCGACAGGATGCCGCGGTCACGGAGCTCCTGGAGCGTCGAGACGTCCACCGGACCATGCGCACGCGCCGGTGGCGGCGGAGTCGGGGGGCTGGGGGCAGGGGCCGGGGCGTCCGTGAGGGGCGTCACGGGTGCCGGCGGCGCGCTCTGCGCGAACGCACGGGTCGGAAGGGAGACTGCGGCCAGGGCCAGCGCCACGAGCGGGTGTCGCATGGCCGAGGACTTGTACCATTCCTTCGCGGCCCTCACCGCAGAAACGGCTGCGAGGACGGGACGCTCAGCGAGGCGCGAGCGTCACCGTGTCGATGACCGTGTCGTCCTGCATCGTCGAGCCGGACGCGACCATGCCGTACGCGGTCAGCGTGAGCTTCGCCGGGGTGATCTGGAGGGTGGTGTAGAGGCCGATGTACGGCGTGCCGCCGCCGAAGGCCGTCTTGGTCGCGCGGTAGCTGACGGCCGTCGTGCCGACGGCATACGGATCTGCGCCCGCGCCGGCGCAGATGACGTACGTCGTGCCCTTGCCCGTCGGAGCGGGATAGGTCGGCGCACCGCTCGGGCTCGACCCGGAGGTGATGGGGTAGGTGCGCTCGTACTCGTGGTCGTGGCCGTTGATGGCGAGGTCCACGTTGTACTGGTCGTAGAGGGGCGCGAGGGCCGCCCGGGCGGCCAGCACGTCCGAGTCGGCCTCGTGCAGCGAGGTGGAGAAGAGCCCGCGGTGGCTCAGCGCCACGATGAAGGGGTGGTTGGCGCGGTCGGCGTTCGCGGCGGCCAGGTCCTGCCCGATCCACGCAAGCTGGGCCTGCGTCTCGGCGGTGCTCCCCGCCGCGGCGATCTGCTCGTCGTCGATCATGATGAAGTGAACGCTGCCGACGGTGAACGAGTTGTAGGTCCGGGCGTAGGGGCCATCGCCCGGGACGGCCCAGTTGGCGAACGAGGCCGGCGCGTCGTTCTCGTGGTTGCCGTTGATGGGGATGATGTACTGCTGTCCGAGCGTCAGAAACGTGCTGCTGCCGCTCGGGTACTGCCAGATCTCGCTCAGCCACTGCTGGTAGAGGTCCTCGTCGGCGCCGATGTCGACGACGTCCCCGGGGATGAGGCTCATCGGTATGCCCGCCGCCTTCATGCGCACGTGCACGGCCTGCCAGGTGCTGACGGTGTCGCGCGCGTCGCTGAAGATGCCGATCGTGACGTTGCCGCTGGCCGGCATGGTCGAGAACGACTGCGTGGCGCTCCAGACCTGCGAGCCCGCCACGCCGCCGCCGACCTGGTAGTAGTACACAGTGTCCGGCGTGAGGCCGCAGACGTGGACCTCGTGGAAGTTCGTCGTGGACGAGCCGAGCCCCTTGGGCGCGGTCCACACGTAGCCCGTGTACGTCTGGGTCAGCGAGGTCGGGCTCGTGCCGATCTTCACCTCGGCGTTCGTGTCCTGGTCGGTGGTCTCCCAGGTGAAGGCGGCGCTCGTCGTGGGGTCCGGGTAATCGGGCTGCCCGAAGGTCGTCCCGCCGCCGAAGCCGAGGCGCACGCGCTTCGGGACGCCATTGGTGGGGTCGGCGGCCACCGGCGTGTCCAGGGCCTCGTTCGTGTAGTTGAGGGGGCTGGGGGGCGAGTAGCTGTACTTGCAGCTCGCCGGCGCGTAGCAGAACCCGTCTCCACCGCTGCAGTCGCCGGTGCCGCCCTCGCCACCGTTGCCGCCGTCGTCGCCGGTCCCCGCCTCGAATCCAGGAGGGGCGCTCGAGGACTTGCCCGAGGAGCACGAGAAGAGGGCCACCGGAGCCACGCCAAGAACGGAAAGAAGGAGGTGCCACCGCGTCATGGAGGCGGAGTGTGACACACCGCGCGAGGCTCGTCGCGGCCCTCCTCACACGCTGCAACGGTACACGGGGTACGGCGCGAGGTCGTGAAACGCCTGCCATCCCAGCGTCACGAAGACCCGCTCCGGCCCCATCCACGCCTCTTCGTCGTGGAGCGCGTGCGCGACGCGGTGCGGGTACGCCTCGACCGTGCGACCTCCCCACGCGCGCACCTGCTCCGGCGCGGCACCGATGAGCTGGCGCGCGACGCCCGTGCGCCGGCGATCGGGCCGCACCAGCAGGCACCCCACGCTCCACACGCCCGCGTCGTCGCCGAGGTCGAGAGGCCGGTACGCCCCCTGGCGGCGCAGCTTGGGCAGCAGGGCGCGCGGCGCGAGCTTCATCCAGCCGATGGCCTCGGCTCCCTCCATCGCCACCAGGCCGCGTGCCTCGAGCGCGCCGGCGTTCACCAGGGCGACCTGCTCGTCGCGGCTCCTGGCCGGCTCCTCGAAGCCGCGCGCCAGCCACTCGTTCTTGTTCCCCGTGAAGTGCCACCAGCGGCAGTAGCAGGTGCACCCGCTGGCCTCGAAGAGCGCCGCCCACGCGCCGACGTCGTCCGGGGTCAGGGGGGCGATGCGCACGGGAAGGCGGCCTCGCACGCCGCGGCGACTGTGAGCATGGTGGCCTCGTCGAGCGGGCGGGCGATGATCTGCAGGCCGACGGGCAGGCCGCCGTGCGTCGGAGCGCAGGGCACGCTCATCGCGGGCACGCCGGCCAGGCTGGCGGGGAGGGTGTAGACGTCGCTCAGGTACGTCGCGAGCGGGTCGGCCTGCGCGTCGCCGAGGCGAAAGGCCGGCGTGGGGAAGGCGGGGGAGCACAGCACGTCGACCTCCCGGAACGCCTCGTCGAAGTCGCGCCGCACCAGCGTGCGCACCCGCTGGGCCTTGAGGTAGTAGGCGTCGTAGTAGCCCGCCGAGAGCACGAAGGTGCCCAGCAGGATGCGGCGCTTCACCTCGGCGCCGAAGCCGGCGTCGCGCGTCGCGCCGTACATCGCCCGGAGCTCCTGGCGCTCGACGCGCAGGCCGTAGCGGACGCCGTCGAAGCGGGCGAGGTTGCTCGAGGCCTCGGCGGTGGCCAGCACGTAGTAGGTGGCGACGGCGTAGGACGTGTGGGGCATCCGGACCGGTCGCACGACGCAGCCCTGGCCTTCGAGGGCGGCGATGGCCGCGCGGACGCTGGCGGCGACCTCGGCGTCGAGGCCCTCGGCGAAGTACTCCTCGGGTACGCCGACGCGCAGGCCCTTCACCGGCCGGTCGCACGCGGCCTCGAGGTCGCTGCCGGACGCCTCCAGCGAGGTCGAGTCGCGTCCGTCGTGCCCGGCGAGGACCGACAGGCAGCGCGCCGCCCCGCGCACGTCGGTGGCGAAGGGGCCGATCTGGTCGAGGCTCGAAGCGTAGGCGATGAGCCCGTAGCGCGAGACGCGGCCGTAGGTGGGCTTGATGCCGACGGTGCCGGTGAAGGACGCGGGCTGACGGATGGAGCCCCCCGTGTCGCTGCCGAGGGCGCACGGGCTGAGCCTCGCGGCCACGGCCACCGCGCTCCCGCCCGACGAGCCGCCGGGGGTGCGCGTCGTGTCCCAGGGGTTGCGCGCGGGGCCGAAGGCGCTGTTCTCGGTGGAGGAGCCCATGGCGAACTCGTCCATGTTGGTCTTGCCGACGACGACGGCGTCGGCGGCGCGCAGGCGCTCGATGACGGCGGCGTCGTAGGGGGGTCGGTAGCCGGCGAGGATCTTCGAGCCCGCGGTCGCGGGCATGCCGCGCGCGCAGATGGCGTCCTTCACGGCCACGGGGACACCGGCCATCGGCCCCAGTGCCTCGCCGCGCGCACGCTTCGCGTCGACCGCGCGGGCCTGCGCCAGCGCCTCGTCGCGCGCCACGTGCAGGAAGGCGTTCAGGCCGGCGTTCCTGGCCTCGATGCGGGCCAGCGCGTCGCCGACCACGCGCTCGGCCGTGAGGTCCCCGCGACGCACGGCCTCTGCGATGGCGACCACGCTGCCGGTCATCGGTGACTCCACGGCTCACTCCACGAAGGTGGGGACGCCGAAGCCCTCACCCTCGACCGACGGCGCCGCGGCGAGCGCGTCCTCGTGCGACAGCCCCGGCCTCACCTCGTCGGCCCGCAGCGGCAGGCGGGCGAGCTGCACGTGAGCGGTCGCGGGCACGCCGGTGGTGTCGAGCGCGTCGAGCTGCGCGAAGTACGCGAGGATGGTCGCCAGCTCCTTCTCGAGGCGGGCCGCCTCCTCCGTGTCCAGCGAGAGCGACGCCAGGGTCGCGACGTGTTGAACGGGGACGTCCATGGTGGAGGGACGCTAGCAGAGGATGCACACGGTCAGCGGGCCGGAGCCGCGGAGGGAGGGGGAGCGGCCAGGGGAGCGGGCGGTGCCGGGTCCTCGTACTCCGGCGGAGGCATGTTCGGCCGGGTGGGAGGGGGACCGCAGGCCACCACCGGGGTCGACGCCAGCGCGACCGCGAGCACCAGGCGGAGGGGGCGCCTCATGGCAGCAGGCTATAGCTTGCTTTTTCGCCCGCCGCGCGTACCTTTCGCGCGCCACAGGTCACCCGAAACGCGAGGGGCCGTCGACCTCGCACTCACCCAATCCACACGCTCTCCCGCGCAAACCGCGGCCCGGTGCACCCCTCGACGCAGTCGAGAACAGGGTGTTGGTCACGGAAGGAGAGCGGAGGCCCAACCGAAAGGAAGCGCGAAAATGACACAGTCCATCGAAACGAACGCCCAGGGTCTGCCGCAGCTGCGCGGCGACTTCCCTCTGCCGCTGCGGTCGCTCCTCGACGCCGGCGTCCACTTCGGCCACCAGACCAAGCGCTGGAACCCGAAGATGCGCCCGTACATCTACGGGGCGCGCAACGGCATCCACATCATCGACCTCGACCAGACGGCGCGCCTCTTCGCCCGTGCCTACCAGTTCGTGGTCGAGACCGTGGGCCGCGGCGGCCACATCCTGATGGTCGGCACCAAGCGCCAGGCCCAGGAGATCGTCCAGGAGGAGGCCCTGCGCTCCGGCAGCTTCTTCGTCGTCAACCGCTGGCTGGGCGGCACGCTCACCAACTTCCGCACCATCAAGACCGGCCTGGAGCGCATGCGCCAGCTCGAGCGGATGAAGGAAGACGGGACCTACCAGTCCATCACGAAGAAGGAAGTGTCCCGCCTCGAGAAGGAGCGCGAGCGCTTCGAGAAGTACCTCGGCGGCCTCAAGAACATGACGTCGCTCCCGACCGCGCTCTTCATCGTCGACCCGGCGATGGAGACCATCGCCGTCAAGGAGGCGAACAAGATCGGCATCCCGGTCATCGCCATCACCGACACGAACTGCGATCCCGAGCAGATCGAGTACGTCATCCCCGGCAACGACGACGCCATCCGCTCCATCCGGCTCATCACGGCGCGCATCGCCGACGCCGCGGTCGAGGGCGCCCAGCGCCGCAAGGAGACGGTCGGTCGCGAGGACTCGCAGCAGCGCCGCGGTGACGGCCCGCAGGCAGAGATCATCCGCGGTCGCGCCCGCCGCGACGACGGCGATCGCCCCAGCTGAGAAGCCCCCACCACCGAGGAGACGAACATGGCTGACATCACTGCATCGATGGTCAAGGAGCTCCGCGAGCGCACGCAGGCGGGGATGAGCGACTGCAAGACCGCGCTGGTCGAGGCCGGCGGCGACATGGAGAAGGCGGTCGAGGTGATCCTCAAGAAGGGGCTCGCCAAGGCCGCCTCGCGCTCGGGTCGCATCGCGGCCGAGGGCGAGGTCGCGACGTGGATCGCGCCGGACGGCAAGCGTGGCGTCATCGTCGAGGTCAACTGCCAGACCGACTTCGCCTCGCGCGACGAGGTGTTCAAGACCTTCGTCAAGAACGTGCTCGAGGTGGCCAGCAAGGCCCCCAAGGGCGCGGACCTGGGCACCCAGACCTACCCGGGGACGGACAAGACGGTCGAGTACACCCGCGCCGAGCTGGTGGCCAAGACCGGCGAGAACATGGTCGTGCGCCGCTGGGGCGCCCTCGAGGCCAAGCAGGGCATCGTCCACGCCTACGTCCACGCGGGCGGCAAGCTGGCGGTGCTGGTCCACGCCGATGCCCCGGACACCAAGAACGCCGACTTCCTGGCCTTCGCCGACAACGTCGCGATGCAGATCGCTGCGATGAACCCCATGGTGGTCTCCCGCGAGGAGGTCAGCCCGGGCCAGGTCGCGAAGCAGAAGGAGATCTTCGCGGCGCAGCTCAAGGAAGAGGGCAAGCCGGAGCAGGCCTGGCCGAAGATCATGGAGGGCAAGGTCGCCAAGTGGTTCACCGAGGTCACGCTCCTCGGCCAGGACAACGTGTGGGACCCGCCCGCAGGCACGGTCGACAAGCTCCGTCAGGAGCTCGGCAAGAAGCTCGGCGGCGAGGTGAAGGTCCACGCCTTCCTGCGCTACTCGCTGGGCGAGGGGATCGAGAAGCCGCCGGCGGAGGACTTCGCCGCCGAGGTGGCCAAGCTGACTTGAGGATCAAGTTCGCCGTCGTCCGCGAGGACCCGGACGTCGAGCACGCCCTCTGCCGCCAGACCGGGGCGGGGAGCGTGCTCGTCGTCGCGTCTGGCGGGTGCACCGCGCTCTCGCTCGTGCGAAGACTGCCGGGGCTGAAGGTCACGGCCTTCGACCTGGCGGAGCGGCAGCTGCGCCACGTGGAGGCCAAGCGTGCGGCGGTGGCCCGCGGAGATCTCGAGGCGCTCAACGTCGGACACGACTCCCCCGAGGGGCTGAACCAGCGCGGCGAGTTCGAGTCGCTCTTCCGGACCCTCCGGCGGTTCGTCGAGGAGATGGTCGCGCCCCCCGCGGAGCTGGCGCGGTACTTCGACGAGGCGACGGGGGCAGAGGAGCGGGCCACGCTCCTCGGGCGGTGGTTCGCGAGCCCGTACTGGCCGGTCGCGTTCTCGCTGGCCTTCCACGACGCTCTGCTCCACGCCATGTTCGGCCCCGCCGCGACGCAGCACGCCGAGCCAGGCTCGTACCCGGCGTACTTCCAGCGCGCCTTCGAGCGCGGGCTCCGGCAGGAGGACGGCCCGCACAACTACTTCCTTTCCCACGTCCTGCTCGGCGCCTACGATCCGCGTCACGTCCCCGACTACGTGCACGGCGGCCCTCTGCGGGACGTCGAGCTCGTGCAGGGGCAGCTCCCCGACGTGCCCGAGCTGGCTCGCTTCGACGTGGTGAGCCTGTCCAACGTGTTCGACTGGTCCGACGACGCGCTCGTCGCGCGCTGGGCGGCGGTCCTCTCCCGCGAGCTCCGCCCCGGCGCGGTGGTGGTGATGCGCCAGCTGAACAACCGGCGCGACGTCCGCCGCTTCTTCGCCCACGCCTTCGACTTCGACGACGCGCGCTCCGGGGCTTGCCTGGCGCGTGATCGCAGCCTGTTCTACGAGCGCTTCGAGGTCGCGGTGCGCAGGCCATGAGCGTCCGCTTCGTGTTCGTCACCCCCGCGGAGCTCGGCCCCTACGTCGAGGGCCTGCGGGCCATCGAGCGCGCGACCGAGTACCCCATCGGGGACGGCGCGGACACGTTCACCATCGACCACGGGCCGCAGTACCACCCGTTCTTCTCGAGCCTCGGGCACGATCCGCGGTTCTTGCTCGCGCTCGACGGCGACCGGGTGGTCGGCGGGGTGGTCGGCATGTACCGCGACATCCGCATCCGCGGGCGCATGGTGAAGGCCGTCTACGGAGCCGACTGGAAGCTCGCCCCCGAGCACCGGGGGCTCGGGGGCGCGCGCCGGATGATGACCTGGGGGATGAGCCGCATCTTCAGCGATCCGTCGATGCGCGCCTGGAGGTACGGCTACGTCGCCGCGATGCGCGGCGCCCACGGGGACGTGATGCGCGCGGCGAAGGGGCTGCACCCCGGCAAGCTGGCGAAGGCCGCGGCCACGCTGGCCCTGTACTTCGTCGAGCCTTCCCGGCTCGCCGCGCTGTCGCTCGAGGGCGCGCCGGCGACGCCCGACCCCGAGTCCGGCGTGGACCTCAGCTACGTGCCCTCCGCCCTGGTCCAGCCGCCGGGCATCGTGTCGACCGCCGGGCTGAAGGACCTCCGGCTGAAGTCCACGGGACGGCCCTGGCCCCTCATGCACCTGCCGTACGGACCGGCGCGGTGGCTCCCGACCTGGGGGGCCTACCTGAAGACCTGCGGAGAGTCGCTGGTCTCCACGCACCCCACCTCCATCGCCTGCTTCGCCATCGACCTGCGCCTCCGCACCCACATCGAGTGGCTGGCCTCGAAGGGCATCGACCAGGGCGCCGCGTGTACGGTGTACGCTCTCGATCTGACCCTGCGCGCCGGCCGCGCAGCATGGCTGCACCTCGCCACCTCGGAGATCTGAATGCGTAGCGCGATCGCCGCCCTCAAGGCGCGCGTCGATCCCATCGGAAGCAGCCCGTACTTTCGTACGCTGCGCGACGGCTCGATGACCAAGGAGGACTTCGTCGAGACCCAGATCCAGTTCTTCCACGCCGTCATCTTCTTCTCGCGGCCCATGGCGGCGCTGGTCGGGCGCATCCCCCGACCGCAGATGCGCCTGGCCCTGCTGGAGAACCTGAAGGACGAGCACGGCGCCGGCCGCCTGACGGTGTGCCACGAGAACACCTTCATCGAGCTGCTCGCGCGCCTCGGCGTCGAGCGGGCCGAGGTGGACCGGCGGGCGCTGTGGCCCGAGGTGCGCGCCTTCAACATGGCGCTCCTCGGGACGTGTGCCCTCGACGACGTCTACACCGGCCTGGCCACGCTCGGCATCATCGAGGACATGTTCTCCGGCATCTCGGCCGAGATCGGGCAGTCCATCGTCGCGCGCGGATGGCTGAAGCGGCGCGACGTCGTCCACTACGCCACGCACGAGGTCCTCGACGTCGCGCACGCCGAGGGGTTCTACGCGTCGCTCTACGAGCCCTACGAGCAGCACCGGCGCTGGCGCTACCAGATCGAGCAGGGGCTGGAGCTCGGCGCCTACGCGTTCCTGCGCCTGTACGACGGCCTCTGGACCGCGCGCGAGCGCCGGTGGATGCGCGACGTCGTCGGGCCGCACAGCCTCGCGGACGGCGCCTGGCTGGAGGGCGGCGCCGACGATCAGGCGCGGCGCAGGGCGTCCACGGCCGAGAGCCTGGAGGTTCGCCAGGCGGGCAGCCCGGCGGCCAGCGCCCCGAGCGCGGCCCCGGCGATGACGGCGCCGATGGCGAGCGACGCTTCGATGCGAAAGTAGGGAAAGAAGGTCAGCGTCCGCTCCTCGAGCCAGCGCGCCAGCCCCGCGCCCAGCAGCAACCGCGCCCCGGCGACCCCGAGCCCGCCGCCTGCTGCGCCGAGCAGGACTCCCTCGCCGAGGAGGAGCGCCGCCAGCTGCCACGGCGAGAACCCGATGGCCCGGAGGACGGCGTACTCGCGCGCCCGCTCCCCCGCGGCCATGGCGATGGTGTTCGCGACGACCAAAGTGAGCAGGCCGAGGGTGGCGGCCGACAGGGCATCCAGGGCGCGCAGCAGGGCCGAGGCTCCGGCGACGAGAGAGGCGCGGAAGCTCCCCTCGTCCTGGCTGAGCGTCGGGGCGTCCCCGTCCTCGAAGGCCCGGTCGATCGCCGCGGCGACGTCTGCGGCGGCCTCGGGGGCGTCCGCGCGCGACACGAAGGCGCCGACCTGCCCCTTGCCCCAGTGGGGACCGCCTTCGTTCACGTAGTCCCAGCGGACCAGCATGGTCGAGCGGTCCATGGAGCTCGCCTCGGTCGTGTAGATGCCGCGGACGGTGAAGGTCCACGCGGGCTCGGGGGCGCTCGGGAAGAGCGCGCTCTCCAGCGTCACCCGGTCGCCGAGCTTCCAGCCCAGGCGCTGCGCGAGCAGATCGCCCACCACGGCGCCGGAGCGATCCTCCAGCCACGCGGCGCGCTGCTCCCGTGGCAGGCGCGCCTCGTCGAACACGTCGAGATAGGTCGGCGCGTCGACCGCCACCACCGCGAACGTCGGCGCCGACGGAGGGGCCGCCGCGAGCCGGCCGCCGAACCACGTCCAGTGCGTCGCGGCCCGGACGTGCGGCAGGGCCGCGAGGGTGGCCAGGTTGCGCGCGGGCAGCGGGACGGCGAGGCTCGTGCGGTGGCGCGTCACGATGCGGTCGCGCACGGCGGCGTGCGCCCCCGTCGTCCACGCGCCGGCCGCGGCGCGCAGCAGGACGAAGGCGAGCGTCGCGACGGCCGCGGCGAGCACGGTCAGCGTCGCCCTCAGTGAATGACGCTCCACGTTCCGAAGGACGAGGCGCGTCAGCGTCATCGTGCGTAGTCTAGGCGTCGCGATGTGCGGGATCGCTGTCATCTTGCGGCTGGGGCAGCGCCCGCTCCCGGAGCCGGGGATCCTGCAGCGCATGCTCGCGTGCATCGCCCACCGCGGCCCCGACGACTGGGGGATGACGACCGGCGACCACGTGCAGCTCGGCGCCGTTCGACTGGCGGTGATCGATCCGGGCGGGGGGCGGCAGCCCGTGAGGGGCTGCCCCTCGGCGCAGGTGTCGTGCGTCTACAACGGGGAGCTCTACGACGCCCCCGAGCACCGCCGCGAGCTCGAGCGCGAGCACGCGCTCGCCGACACGTGCGACACCACGCTGCTGCCTCACCTCTACGAGGTCCACGGCGAGGCGATGGTGGAGCGCATGCGCGGGATGTTCGCCTTCGCGCTCTGGGACGGTCGCGCACGGCGCCTTCTCCTCGCGCGGGACCGCCTCGGCATCAAGCCGCTCTTCTGGGCGAGGACCCGCGACTACCTCGTCGTCGCGTCCGAGGTGAAGGCCATCCTGGCGTCGGGCCTGGTCGAGCGGGACATCGACCGCGACGCCCTCGACGATCTCTTCTCCCTCTCCTACCCGTGTCCGCCGCGCACCATGTTCCGCGGCGTTCAGGAGCTGCGGCCCGCTCACCGGATGACGGCCGGCCCGGACCGGGTCGATGAGCCGCAGCGCTGGTGGCGCGCGCCCTTCGCCCCGCGCGGGGAGCACCGCGCGGGCTCCGGCCAGGATCACGCGCACGCGCTGCGCGAGGTCCTGCGCGACGCCGTGCGCACGCACCTGGTGTCCGACGTCCCGCTCGCCGCCTGCGTCTCGGGCGGGCTCGACTCGTCCGCCGTCGCGGCGCTGGCCAAGGAGTCGACCGGGGTCGCGCCGGCCACCTTCTCCATCGGCTTCGACGACCCTCGGTTCGACGAGTCGGCGCACGCGCGCGCGGTCGCCGAGCGCCTGGGCTCCCGGCTCCACGCCGTCCACGCCGACGAGCGCGCGGCGGAGCGCCTGGCCGAGCTGGTGTGGCACACCGAGGTGCCCCAGGTCGTGCCGGGCGCCCTCGGCGGGCTGCTCCTCAGCGAGCGCGAGCGAGCCGACGGCGTCCCCGTGGTGCTCACCGGCGACGGAGCGGACGAGCTGCTGGGTGGCTACGAGGTGTTCCGGGCCGCGCGCGGGCGGCGGTTCTTCGAGCGACCGTGGGCCCGTCCGCTGCAGCCCCTGGCCCTGCGGGCCGCCGGGTGGGCGACCCACCAGCCCGCGGGCCTGGTGAAGTGGATGCTGGACACGGCGAGGCCGTCGCGGGAGGTCGCGGCGGCCTTCGGTGGCGTGTACCCACCCTGGTTCGACGTCTGGCGGCTGCTGGACGTCGAGCCCGGGCTGCTGTCCCCCGACGGGCGCCGCCGTCGCCCCGTGCACGAACCTCCCGCCGGGTTCCAGGCCCTCGTCCACCCCGACGTGGCGTCCCTCGATCCGCTCGACGCAGAGCTGGCGCTCGAGCTGGAGACCCGTCTCCCGTCGTGGATCCTCGTCATCAGCGATCGCACGTCGATGGCCCACGGCGTGGAGGCCCGCGTGCCGTTCCTCGATCACCACGTCGTCGCCCTGACGGCCTCCCTCCCGCCGCAGGCCAAGATGAGCGGCCTGCGCGAGAAGGCCGTCCTGCGGAGCGCCGTGCGGGATCTCCTTCCGCGCTCGGTGGTGTCTCGCAGCAAGCAGCCCTTCCTCATGCCCATCCGCGAGTGGTTCTTCCGGCGAGGAGCACCGGAGCTCGTGCAGCAGGAGCTCTCGCCCCGCGCCGTCCGGGACGCGGGCCTCTTCGAGCCCTCCGCCGTGGCGCGGCTCCGTGTGGCGCTCGACCGGTCCCCCGATCACCACGTCGACCGGCTGCGCCTGGAGATGGTGATGATGCTGGTGACCGGGTCGCAGCTCCTCCACCGGCTCTTCGTGGGGGACGGCGCGCTGGACGCTGCGGGCCACGGCCTCTCCCGGTTCACGCTCCGGCGCGCGAGCGCGGATTCGCCCATCTGCTAGACGTGGACCCCGTGCGACTCTGCGCGGTCAGCGTCGATCTCGACGAGATCCCGAACTACTTCGCCATCCACGGCCTCCCCGAGCCGCGCGGGCCCGAGCGCGATCTGGTCTACGACCTCGCGCTCGACCGGCTGGGGGAGCTCGCCGAGGAGCTCGCCATCCCGCTCACGCTCTTCGCCATCGGCCGTGACCTCGCGCGCCCCGAGGCCGCGGCCAGGCTCGCGGAGGCGCACGCGCGTGGCTTCGAGATCGCCAACCACTCGCTCGACCACCGCTACGATCTCGTGCGCCTCGGGCCCGAGGAGATCCGCCGCCAGATCGCCGAGGGGGCGAGGGCCATCGAGCGGGTCACGGGGGAGGCCCCCGTCGGCTTTCGCGCGCCCGGCTACACCATCACGGACGGCGTGTTCGACGCCCTGCGCGAGCTCGGCGTGGAGTACGACTCGTCCGTCTTCCCGTGCCCCTCCTACTGGGCGGCAAAGACCGCGGCCATCACGCTCATCGCCCTCCGCGGCCGGACCAGCCGGAGCATCGTCGACACCCCCGCGGTGCTCGCCGCGCCCGCGCGCCCCTACCGCGTCGGTCGTCCGTACTGGCGTCGCGGCTCGGGCCTGCTCGAGCTCCCGGTGCAGGTGACGCGCGGGGCCAGGCTCCCGTTCATCGGGACCTACGTGACGCTCGGAGGACCGAGGGTAGCGCGCGTCCTGTCGCGCATGTGCGTGGGCGAGCCGCTGGTGAACCTGGAGCTCCACGGGATCGACGTGCTCGACGCCAGCGACGGGCTGGAGGCGCTGCGCCCCCACCAGCCCGACGTGCGCGTGCCCACCGCGCGAAAGCTCGAGGCGCTCCGCGCCGCCGTGGGCGAGCTGCGGGCAGCGGGCTACCGCTTCACCACGCTCAGGGACGCGGCGCGCGAGGTCGGCGCCGGCTGAGCGGGCGCGCGCGGGTCGCCACCATCCGACCGCGAGTGAGCGACGCTACAGGGTCGCGCCTCGCCACGGCCGGCGGCGCGCCCGCAGCTTGCCGTGCACGAACGCCTGCAGCACGGGGGCAATGCTCTCCGCGTCGTTGTCGTCCCACTCGTCGGCGCTGATCCCGTCCTTGGCGTCGCCGCGGGCGGTCAGCACGTAGAACCAGGGGAGCGCGGGCTCCTTCATCCCCAGCGCCGGGAGCTCGGCGCCCAGCTCCCGCACGTCGAGGCGCACCAGGCGCACGTCGGCGAGCGCGGCCTGCAGGGGCGGCTCACGCATGGACCGGGCGATCTCCGTGCACGCCGCGCACGCTGCCGCGGTCGTCTGCACGAGGACCGTCTCGCCCGCAGTCCTGGCCGCCTTCACCTCGTCGGCGAGCTGATCGCGCAGGGGCTCGGCCGACGCGTGCAGATCGACGACGTGGATGCTCCCCCAGCCTCCCGGCGGCGTGACCGGCGCCGCCGTGGCCGCGGTCGGAGGCAGGACGGGAGGGGAGGGCGGGGTCGCCGTCGAGGCCGAGGTGGCGGAGACCATCGCGTAGGCGAGAAACCCCATCCACCCGACGAAGATGGTCGAGCCGATGGCGCCGAGGGCGATCCCCGCCGTCGCCATGCCGCCGCCGCCGGCGAGCCCGTCCGAGCGGCGAATGTCCCGGTGAGCGAAGACGCCGAAGAGGATGGCCGGGATCCCGAGGGGCAGACCCAGCCAGCAGAACGTCCCCAGCAGGCTGAGGATCCCCAGCACCAGCGCCACCACCGCCTTGGAGTCCGTCGACTGCGGCGTGCCGCGCGCCCCGACCGGGGGCCAGCCCTGGGGGGGCGGCGGAGGCGGCGGGGGGCCCACGGGGGGCGGCTGGACGGGCTGCACCGCCCAGAGGATAGCGCACGCCCGGCGACCTCAGTGCCGCGCGCGCCTCTCCCAGATGGCCTGGAAGTCGACCCCCGACTTCTCGATGAAGTTGCGCGCCACCTCGTTGTCCCCGTGGGCCAGGTCCTCGGGGGTACCCCGCGCCACCAGCTTGCCCCGGTCGAGCAGGATGGCCTGGTCGGCGATGGCGAAGCAGCTGGCGATGTCGTGGGTGATGACGATGCTGGTGACGCCGAAGAGCCGGCGCGTGTCCTCGATGAGCTCGTCCACCGAGCGGCTGGTGAGCGGATCGAGGCCGCTGGTCGGCTCGTCGTACACGATGATGGGCGGATCGAGCATGAGGGCGCGCGCCAGGCCCACGCGCTTGCGCATGCCGCCCGAGAGCTCGGCGGGGTACTTCTTGAGCACGCTGGCGTCGAGGCCCAGGACGCTCAGCTTCTCCATGACCTTCTTTCGGCGCTGGCCTGCGGAGAGCTTGGTGTGCTCGACCAGCGGGAAGGCGACGTTGTCGAGGACGTTGATGGAGTCGAGGAGCGCGGCGTACTGGTAGACCATCCCGAACTTCTGGCGGACGCGGTTGAGCTCGCGCTCGCCCATGGGCACCGTGTCCTCGCCGTCGATGTAGATGTGCCCGCTGGTCGGGCGCTCGAGCGCGACGATCAGGCGCAGCAGCGTGGTCTTGCCTGCCCCCGACCCCCCGACGATGCACGTGGTCTGGTTCTTCCGGCAGACGAGATCGATGCCCTTGAGGACCTCGGCGTCGCCGAAGGACTTCTTCACGTCCTTGAGGACGACGATGTCGTCGGTGGGCATCGCGCGGACTTTAGGGTAAACCGGGGACTGACGTGAGGGCACCATGACCGGCGAGCACCTCGAAGCGATCCTCAAAGTGGCAGGCGCCAAGTCCGAGAAGGACGGCTGGAACACGCTCCCCGACGGGGCGACCCTCACCCTGCACGTCGCGCACGACGGCGTGGGGATGACGGTGTCCCGGGTCGAGGCCATCCGGCAGGACGGCGAGCTCGTGTTCGCACGCAACCCCAAGCGGGAGCTCTTCGCCCTCGCCCGGACCGACGTGTACGCGGTCGCGCTCGAGGGCGAGCCGACCGCGGGCAAGGTGGTCCGGCGCGCCGGCTTCGGGTGATGCGCTAGGCGATGTTCCGGCTCCTGGGCGCGCTGCTGGGCTGGCTCGCCGGCAGCGTCCTTCGCATCCGTCGCGCGCACGTCGAGGACGCGATGCGACAGGCCGGGCTCGACCAGCCGTCACGGCTCGCACGGGCGATGTACGCGTCGCTCGGCGCGTCGGCCGCGGAGTTCCTCTGGATGGCCGTCGCAGGGCGCCGCGCGCTCCGGGGGGTCCACTTCGACGAACCCTCGCGGGTGAAGTGGAGCGAGGCGCTCCGGCAGCGCCGCGGCGTGGTCGTCGCCGCGTCCCACACGGGAAACTGGGATCTCGCGGCGTGCGCCGTCGCGCAGGACGTCGAGCTCATGGTGGTCACCAAGCACCTGCGCGTGCGCTGGCTGGACCGCATCTGGCAGGGCACCCGCGCGCGCCTGGGGGTGGGGCTCTCCGACGCCGCCGGCGCGATCACGCGGGCCCGGGCGGTCCTGCGCCGCGGGGGCGTGGTGGCCATGATGATCGACCAGGTGCCCATCTCTCCCCGGCACGCGTCCACCTGCGAGTTCCTCGGGCGCCCCGCCGCGACCGACCGCGCCCCTGCGGCGCTGGCGGCGTCCTGCCGCGTGCCCCTGGTCGTCGCCGCCGCGCGCCGCGACGAGCGCGGCCGCCAGGTCCTCTCCGTCCTCGACGTCCTGCACCCGCCGCCCCGTCCCACCCGGGCCTGGGTCCTCGACGCCACCCGCTCGGCCACGCGTTCGCTCGACCGCTTCGTCCGCGCTCACCCCGGCCAGTGGCTCTGGCTGCACCGCCGGTGGAAGCCTATGCTCCGCCGCACTCCGCCATGCAGAACGACCCCCTCGTCATCGCCGGCCGCAGCTTCGAGAGCCGGCTCATCGTAGGCACCGGCAAGTACAAGGACGTCGCCGAGACCGAGCGCGCCATCGACGCCTCCGGCGCGGAGATCGTGACCGTGGCGCTGCGGCGCGTGGACCTGAAGGACCGCTCCTCGGGCTCGCTCATGGCGCTGCTCGGCCGCAAGAAGTGGCTCGTCCTTCCCAACACCGCGGGCTGCTCCACTGCCGACGAGGCCGTGCGCACCCTGCGCCTGGCGCGCGAGCTGGGCATCGCCGACATGGTGAAGCTCGAGGTCATCGGCGATCCCAGGACGCTCTACCCCGACAACGAGCAGACGCTCGAGGCGGCGCGGCAGCTGGTGAAGGAGGGGTTCGTGGTGCTGCCCTACTGCATCGACGACCCCATCGTGTGCCGCAAGCTGGCCGACCTGGGGTGCGCGGCGGTGATGCCGCTGGCGGCGCCCATCGGCAGCGGCCTCGGCATCCGCAACCCCCACAACCTCGCCATCATCCTCGAGCAGGCCACGGTGCCGGTGATCGTGGACGCGGGCGTCGGGACGGCGAGCGACGCTGCGGTGGCCATGGAGCTCGGGTGCCAGGGGGTCCTCATGAACACCGCCATCGCCCACGCGAAGGACCCCGTCCTCATGGCGGAGGCGATGCGGGAGGGGGTGCGCGCCGGCCGCAAGGCGTTCCTCGCGGGGCGCATGCCGCGGCAGAGGTACGCCAACGCGTCGAGCCCGACTTCTGGCATCATCGAGTAGATGGTCCTCCGGGCCGCGCCGTTCGCGTCTTCGCTCGCGCTCGCCTCGCTGGTCTCGTGGGCCTCCGGCGCTCCGCTGCAGTGCGGTCACACGCCGGAGGCCGAGCTGCGCGAGGACGAGACCCCGGGCGACGCGCTCTGGGCTCTGGCCCGGAAGTTCCACGACGCCCACGACGTGGCGGCGGAGAGGACGACCCTGAAGTACCTGGTCGAGCGCTACCCGGCGAGCCGCTGGGTCTCGCCCGCGCGCGAGGCGCTCGCGCAGCTCGGGGGCGACGGGGGAGGGGGCTAGGTGCAGCCACGCATCATCCTGGTGACCGATCCGGTCTTCGGCGACGACGGCATCGTCCGCTGCGTCGAGGCCGTGGCCAAGGCCCTGCCGCCGGGCGCGCTGAGCGTGCAGCTCCGCGACAAGCACCGGCCGCTGGTGAGCCTGCGGGTCTTCGCCTCGCGCCTGCGCCTGGTGACGCGCGCGGTGGGCGCCGCCCTGGTCATCAACGGGGACGCGCGCCTCGCGCGGGACGTGGGGGCCGACGGCGTGCACCTGGGGCGCGACGCGGGCGGCGTGCAGGCGGCGCGCGCGGTGTGCGGCGCGCGCACGTGGATCTCGACCTCGGCGCACTCGGACGGCGCGGTGCGGCGCGCGATCGCCGATGGCGCCAGCGCGGTCCTGGTGAGCCCCGTGTTCCCCTCGCGCCCGCCGTCGATCCTCGCGTCCACCAAGGAGGCGCGGGGCCTGGACGCGCTGCGCTCCGCCAAGGCGCTGGCGGCGGGCCGGCTGGCCGTGTTCGCGCTGGGCGGCGTCGACGCGGACAACACCCGCGCCTGCGTGGAGGCGGGGGCCGACGGGGTGGCGGTCGTGCGGGCGCTGCTGGCGAGCCCGGAGCCGGCGCGCGTGGCGAGGGCGATTCAGGATGCGCTCGGGTAGCTCCGGGCTGCTATCGTGATGCGCGCCATGGGGAGCTACGACGAGTCGCTGAACATCACGTGCCAGCTGCTGCGGCGCCACGTCCCCGAGCCGCGGGTCATCCGCCCCTCGGACCACATCCAGAACGATCTCGGCCTCGACAGCCTGGGGGTCATGGAGCTGGTGGCCGATGTGGAGACGCGCTTCGGGGTGAGCATCCCGGCCGAGATGTTCAACCGGATCTTCACGGTCGAGGACGTGGCGAGGGCCGTCACCGAGCTGCAGCAGCGCTAGCCGGACGCGCTGGCCGGGGGTGGACACGAGCTGTCCCGGGCCTTCCACGAGCTGACCCGGGCTGGTCACGAGCTGTCCCGGGCCTTCCACGACCTGACCCGGGCTGGTCACGGGCTGTCCCGGGCCTTCCACGACCTGACCCGAGCTGGTCACGACCTGACCCGAGCTGGTCACGACCTGACCCGGGCTGGTCACGGGCTGACCCGGGCCTTCCACGAGCTGACCCGGGCTGGACACGACCTGACCCGAGCTGGTCACGACCTGACCCGAGCTGGTCACCACCTGACCCGGGCCTTCCACGAGCTGACCCGGGCTGGACACGACGTGTCCACCTCGTTCCACGTCGTGACCGCGGGTGGCCGGGCCTCAGTCCTCGAGCGCGCCGATGTCCTCGCCCGACAGGACGAAGAACGCCTCCCCGTACTCCTTGAGCAGGCCCAGCGCCTTGTCGAGGTCCTCCTGGGTGTGACCGCGGGTGACGTTGACGCGCAGGCGCTCCTCGCCCTGCTTCACCGACGGGTAGGTGAGGGGGACCATCATCACGCCGCACTCGAGCAGCGCCACGTGCATGAAGAGGGTCTTGCGCTCTTCCCGGCACATGACCGGCATGATGTGGGTGTTGCTCGCGCCGAGATCGAACCCGGCCTCGACCAGCTTGCCTCGGAAGTACTGCGCCTTCTGGTGGAGCTCGCCCACCAGCGCCACGCCGTCGCTCTCGACCATGTCGAGGATGGTGTGCGCGGCCGCCACCACCGGGACCGGCAGCGACGCGCTGAAGAGGAAGCTGCGCGCGGTGTGCTTGATGAACTCGACCACTTCGCCCGAGGCGAAGAGCAGGCCGCCGATGCCGCCGAAGCTCTTGCTCAGCGTCGAGACGACGATGGGCGCGCGCCCCTCGAGCCCCATGGCCTCGAGCGTGCCGCGACCGTGCGTGCCCATGGTGCCGCTGCCGTGCGCGTCGTCGATCACCAGCACCGCCTCGTACTTGTCGCAGAGGTCGATGAACTCGCGCAGGTTCGCCGTGTCCCCGTCGAGCGAGTACACCCCCTCGACGACGACGAGGGCGTTCTTGCGCTCGCGCGTCGTGAGGATGCGCTCGAGGCTCTTGGCCGAGTTGTGGTTGAAGAAGCGGACCTCGGGCCCGTTCTTGGGGACGCCGGCGGCCAGGAAGGTGCCGTCGAGGATGCAGGCGTGGCTGTAGGCGTCGAGGATGAGCGTGGTGTCCTTGTCGGCCAGCGAGACCAGCGTGCCCAGCATGGCCTGGTAGCCGGTCGTGAAGAGCAAGCAGCTCTCGAAGCCTGCCCACTTGGCGAAGCGACGCTCGAGCTCGACGTGCTCGGTCGTGGTCGCCTGCGGGCGCGACGACCCCAGGCCGCAGCCGTACTTGTCGACCGCGAGCTTCGCCGCCTCCTTCACCCTGGGGTGGTTGGTGAGGCCGAGGTAGTCGTTCGAGCTGAAGTTGATGATCTCTTTGCCCGCGATCTGCGTGTGGAGCCCGCCGCGTTCGAACTCGCGGAAGTACGGGTAAACCTGCTTGTCGCGGGCCTGACGTACGCGCGCGAGCTCCGCGTGCGCCTTCTCGTCGATCCAACTCACCGGATGCTCCAGTCTCGAGGCAGCGACCATGCGGCGCCGCGTGTGCAAGAGGTGCGCCTTCTAGCGCGAAGCGCCCCGCATGACGAGAGCCGACGCATTGCCGTAGTACCCGAGGGAGGTGACCAGCGCCGTGCGCGCGCCGCTGCGCGCCCCGGTGCGAAGTCTGCCGCGCACCCCGTGGGAGGCGGCGACCGCCGGGTCGGCCCCCAGGTACGCCAGCGCCGCGACCATTCCCATCGCCCCGCTCGCCCCGAGCGTCTCGCCCAGCGCGAGCTTGGGGGCCACGACGCACGTGTCCTGCCCCAGCGTGGCCCCGAGCGCGCCCAGCTCGGCCTCGTCGAACGTGCGGAGGCCCGAGATGCCGGAGACGACCAGGTCGACATCTCCCGCCCCGCAGCCGGCGTCCGCCAGGGCCTCCTTGATGGCCTCCTCGAGCGCCTCGCCCGACGCGTGCACCAGGGCCGACTCGCGCTCGGGCGGGATGAACGCTGTGCCGTACCCCAGCACCTCGCCCAGGACCTCGACCCTCCGCGCGCGCGCGGCGTCCGGCGGTTCGAACGCCAGCAGCGCCGCGCCCTCGCCCAAAGAGGCGCCCGCGCCCACGGCGTCGAGCTTCTGGAAGGCCAGCAGGAGCGCCTCGCTCATGGCCTCGGCCCCGCCGACGAGCAGCGCCTGCGCGCGGCCCGTCTCGAGCATGACCGCGGCGCACGCGGCGGCGTCGAGCGCCCCGCAGTTGCCGTCGCTGACGGTGACGTTGAGCGCGCGGAGCTCTTCCCAGATGCTCGCGTACCCGGCGGCGCTGTTGGACACGGTGAGGGGGAAGCGCGACGGGTTGATGTAGCGCGCGTCCTCGAGCGTGGCGACGCGGTCGAGCTCCGTGGTGGCCTCGAGCGAGCCGTAGGCGTTGGACACGACGATGCCCACCTGCTCGGGCGAGAGCGCCGTCCACGCGCCGTCGCGCCGCAGCCCCGCGTCGTGCAGCCCCAGGCGCGCGGCGACGAGCAGCAGCTTGGTCAGGCGATCGAGCGAGCGCAGCCCCTTGTCGCCCAGGTACCGGGCCGCGTCGAAGGCGGGGACCTCCAGCTGTCCGTCCTTCGCCTCCGGGCGCGACCCGGCGTACAGGGCCTCGAAGAAGGCGCGACGTCCCACCCCGAGCGCCGAGACGACGCCGATCCCGGTGATGGCACAGGCCTTCACGGCGCGGCCTGGGGCGCGCCGGAGCGGGCCGCGGGGGGCGGGAGGACGCCCGGGCGGGCGAAGACGGCGACGGCGTTGTAGCCGCCGAAGGCGAGCGAGTTGTTGATCACGACGTCGGACGGGCCGCGCCTCGGCGCGTTGGCCACGACGTTCAGATCGCACTCCGGGTCCGGCGTCTCGTAGCCGATGGTCGGTGGGTAGATGCCGGTCTCCAGGGTGAAGACGCAGCCGATGGCCTCGAGCGCGCTGGCGGCGCCCATGCAGTGACCGAGCATGCTCTTCATGCTCGAGATGGGCACGCGGCGATCGCCGAAGACGTCGCGCATGACCTTGGCCTCGGCCGCGTCGTTGTGGCGCGTCCCCGTGCCGTGCGCGTTCACGAAGTCCACGTCGTCCGGGGTGAGGCCCGAGCGGGCGATGGCCTGGCGCATGGCGATGATGCTCCCGGCCGCCTCCGGGTGGGGCCGGGTGATGTGGTAGCCGTCGCAGGAGAGGCCGTAGCCGCCGACCTCGGCCTGGAGGCGAGCACCACGGCGGGTGGCGTGGGCCTCGCTCTCGAGGACCAGGAGCCCGGCGCCCTCGCCCAGCAGGAGGCCCTGGCGGTTGAGGTCGAAGGGCTGGCACTTCTCGGGTGCCATCGCCGCGAGACGGACGAAGCCGCTGAACTGCAGCTCCTGCAGGAGCTCGGCGGCGCCCGTCACGACGACGTCGGCGCGCCCCGCGCGGATGAGATCGGCCGCGAAGCCGATGGCGTAGTTGCCGGCCGCGCAGGCGGCGGGGAGCGTGAGCACCATGCCGCGCGCGCCGATGGCACGGGCGACGTGGATGGGGAGCAGGGTGGAGCCGACCTTGGGGATGAGGGAGGGGCGCACCGCCTCGGGGCCGCTGACGATCCACTTCTTCTGCAGGTTCGCCTGCAGCTGGGCCTCGCCCATGGTGGTCCCGAGCACGACGGCGGTGCGCGGTCCCGCGATCTGGGAGACCTCGAGCCCCGCGTCGACCAGCGCCATCCGCGCCGCGCCGAGGGCGAGCGCCGAGCACCGACCCATGCGCCGCTGCTCGGCCTGGGTGAGATGATCGCGGGCGTCGAAGTCCTTCACCTCGCCCGCGAGCTGCCGGCCGAGCGACGAGGCGTCGAAGGACGCCACGGGGGAGATGCCGCTCTTGCCCGCCTCGAGGGCGCGGAAGAACGCGTCACGCCCGAGCCCGATGGAGCTCACCACCCCAACGCCGGTGACGAACACACGCGAGAGCACGATGGGCTATGTAGCGCGGTGCTGTACATACGAGCAACGTGACCGAGCCGCGAATCCTCCTTCGCTGGCATAGGTCCGTACGCACCTCCGGGACCCTTCTTCTCGCCTTGCGCAGGCACCGTCCTCGCATTACAGCCGCGGCGAGCCTCCATGCGAGTTCCGCCCACGCTCGTCGACGCGGTCCGCGCCCTGGCGGGCGACGCCGCCCGGGGCTTCGTGTTCGTCCGGGCCGACGGATCGGAGCGCCTGTACTCCTTCCAGGACATCGCCGCCGAGGCCACGCGCAGGGGAGCTCATCTGGCGGCGCGGGGCCTGCGCAAGGGGGATCGCCTCGCCATGGTGGTGCCGGACGGGGAGGAGTTCGTCCTCTCGTTCCTGGGCGCGCTGTTCGCCGGGGTGGTGCCGGTCCCCATCTACCCCCAGCTCAGCTTCAAGAACATCGAGGGCTACCACGACACCGTGGCCCACATCGCGCGCGCCTCGGGGGCGGCCATGCTGCTCACGACCACGCCGACGCGGCAGTACGTGGAGCCCGTCCTGCCGCGGGTCGACACGCTGCGCGCGCTGGTCACCGTGGACGAGCTGGCGGCGGATCCGCCGGCGGAGCTCGACCGGGCCTCGACCCCATCGCCCGGAGATCTCGCGTTCCTCCAGTTCACGAGCGGGAGCACCTCGCGGCCGAAGGGCGTCATGGTCACGCACGGCAACCTCGCCGCCAACGCCGAGGCCTTCATGCTCGACGGGCTCGCGCGCGATCCCGCCGTGGACAAGGGGGTGAGCTGGCTGCCGCTCTTCCACGACATGGGGCTCATCGGCTTCGTCGTGGGGCCGCTCTTCACCAACATCCCGTGCGTGTTCCTGCCGACGGCGAGCTTCGTCCGCGCGCCGAGGATCTGGCTCGACAAGATCCACGAGCACAGGGGCACCATCACGTACGCGCCGAACTTCGCCTACGCGCTGGTGGCCAAGCGGCTCAAGGACAAGGACGTGGAGGGGCTCGATCTCCGCTGCCTGCGCATCGCGGGCTGTGGCGCCGAGCCCATCCAGGCCCGCGCGCTGCGCGACTTCGCGGCGCGCCTGGCGCCTGCGGGGTTCGACCCGCGCGCCTTCCTCCCGTCCTACGGGATGGCCGAGGCCACGCTGGCCATCACCTTCATGCCCCTGCGGGAGGGGCTGCGCACCGACGAAAGCGACACCGGCAAGGAGCTGGTCGACTGCGGGCGCCCGTTCCCGGGACACGAGCTGGCCATCGTCGACGAGGCGGGCCGGCGCCTCGGGGAGCGGCAGGTCGGTCAGATCGTCACCCGCGGTCCGAGCGTCACCGGCGGCTACTTCCAGGAGCCCGAGCTGACGGCGGAGGCCTACCGCGTGCTGCCCGACGACCCGGCGGGTGCGCCGTGGCTCTTCACCGGCGATCTCGGCTACCGGGTGGGCGACCGCCTCTTCGTCTGCGGCCGCGTGAAGGACATCATCATCATCCGCGGACGCAACTACTACCCGAGCGACATCGAGTGGTCGGTGAGCGAGCTGCCGGGCGTGCGCCGCGGCAACGTGGTCGCGTTCGGCGTCGACGTGGACGGTGAGGAGCAGCTGGTCGTCTGCTGCGAGGGCACCGCGGCCGACTCCGCCGCCATCCGCGAGGCCGCGGCGTCGTGCGTGACCCAGCAGTTCGGGCTGAGCGTGCACGAGGTGGTCGTCACCCCGCTTGCCTCCCTCCCGCGGACCTCGAGCGGCAAGCCCCAGCGGCGCAAGACGCGGGACATGTACCTCCAGGGCACGCTGCCGCGCGCACGGACCGTGCATGGATCGGGAGAGGCGGGCGCAGAGCCCCCGCAGGCCTGGGCCAAACCGGAAGAGACCGCATGAGGCGAGGACACGAGTTCACAGGCGACGGACACGCGGTGCCGTGTCGGTTCCTACGCGCCGCCGCGAACGGCTGAACTGCGGAACGGGACCGTTATTTTCTGGACAGGGAACGAAAGGAACGCGATTCAATGCCGCAGGCGATGATGAAGCTGGACGACGGGGCCCGGCCGACCCGAGCCGACCTTCTGACGATGTTCCGCGAGACGGCCACCGAGGTCGTGGAGAAGGACTTCCATCACGTCGCGGAGAGCTCTGTGATCAGCGAGCTGGCGATCGACTCGCTGGGGATGCTCGAGATCATCGGCTCACTCGAGCGCAGCCTGCGCATCCAGATCCCGGACGAGAGCCTGACCGGACTGACCACCATCAGCGATCTGCTCGACGTCGTCGAGAAGCGCTTCGGCGCCGACGCGAGCTAGGGAGAGCGACAGATGTCAACCGAGAACCTGAAAGAGGAGCTGCGGGCGCTGGTGGCGGAGATCGCGGAGAAGGACGCGATCCCCGACGGGGCGACGTTCAAGGAGCTGGGCATCGACTCGATGATGGGCGTGGAGATCGTCGCCGCCATCGAGCGCCGCTACCAGATCAAGATCGAGGACGACGAGCTGGCGGGTTTCAAGGATCTCGACGGGGCCTACGCCCTGGTCGTGCGCAAGCTCACCGCCAAGAGCGCCACCGCCGCCGCCGAGTGACGCCGCGGCGCCGGCTCAGAGAGCCGGGGCCTCGAGGATGGCGTCGACCTGCACCATCACGTTCATCGCGTCGTTCGAGAAGCGCGCGCGCACCTCGGCCTCGCGGTGGGCGATGGAGGGCTCGAAGCTCGGGGCCCAGAGGGGGGAGGAGTGCCGCGTCACGAGCGAGGTCCCGCTCGAGGGGCGGCCCAGCGCGGGCTCGCCGAGGGCCACGCGTGACAGCGCCTCCAGCGCGGTCCACAGCTGGAACTCGGCCAGCACCTCCTCGGCCAGACCGGCGTCCTCGCGCGGACGGAGCGTGAGCGAGCCGCCGTGCAGCCAGAGCCCCACGGCCATCTCCAGGGTGAGCTCGTTCTGGGACGGGCCGAGGAAGGCGGCGGGGGACGCCAGGCCGAAGGGGTAGGTGGGGTGCTCGCCCGAGCTTCCGGCGGCGGAGACGACCTCGCACCGCAGATCGCGCCGCTCCTCGAGCACGTCGAAGCGCAGGCCGCCGTGCTTGAACCGCGTCCAGCGCGTGCCGACGAAGGCCAGCGAGGTGGCGCGCGGCTCGAGGCCTGCCCCGTCGTCCGCGACGGTGAGGCCGACGGCGCGCGCGCGTCGCACGACGGCAGGGGCGACGTTCGCCCACTTCGGGAAGAAGCGGACGTGAAAGTGATAGCCGTGGGACAGCCCCGGCGGAGCGATGCTCACGTCCCCGAGGCTACCTCACCCGGGCCGTCAGGGGGAACGTGCCAGCCGGCCGTCACGGCAGCGCCAGCCCCGTGGCAGCCGCGTCTCGGCGTCGCATGTCGCGGCGCCGGTGCCGGCGAGCTGGAGCTCCACCTGATCGAGGTCGGCGCCGGCGAGAACGGCGCCGTCGAAGTTGGCGTTCTGCACCTGGGCCCCGAAGAGGCGCGCGTGGGTGAGGTTGGCGTGGGAGAGGTCGACGCCGCGCAGGTCCGCGCCGGCCAGGTCCATTCCCGAGAGATCCAGGCTGGCCAGGGAGAAGCCCCGGAAGTCGCGTCCGAGGCGGACGATCTCGGCGATGGCCTCTCGCCGGGCCGCGTCGTTGCCGTGCATGTGGCGCTGGGCGGCGATGCGGTCGGTGACGGCGAGGGGCTGCAGGACGAATACGATCGCAGCCGCTCCGGCGGCGAGCCCGACCTGCAGCGCGAGGCCACGGTTGCGCGAGGTGTCCTCGGCAGGGCGCGCAAGCGTGGTCGCGAGGGCCACGCCGAGGACGAGCGCGACGTCCATCGTGTCGCGCAGCAGGTCCGTGGAGCCCCCGACCAGCAGCGACACCGCGACGGACGTCACGACGAGGAGGACGCCGACGACGCCGAGGAGCCTCGGCGGTTGCCAGGCGTGCTTCGGCTCGCTGGAAGGGCGGCTCGGCGCCGTGGCGACGGAGGGGCCGGGTCGCTCCCGCGCAGTGGCCGGGCGCTCGACCCTGGGTGACACTTCGGGGGGGGAGGGCGCCACCGGCGCTTCCGCGTCGGACAGCTGGCCCACGACGGCCTCCAGCGCGGTGGCCAGTTCGGCTGCGCTGGAGTAGCGCGCGGCGGGGTCCGGGGCGGTGCAGCGCGCGATGATGTCCTGCAAGGCAGCGCTGGGCTCGTCACCCTTCACCGCCTCCTCGAGCAAGCGTCCGGCCGAATAGAGGTCGCTCCGTACGTCAGGCGCCTTGCCCTCCATCACCTCCGGCGCGGCGAAGGGCGTGTACAGCGTCGTGTCGCTCGCCCGGGTCGTGAGCTCGTGGACCGGCACGGTGCCCGCCTCCGCAACGACCGGCTCCAGGTCGTCGTCGAGCAGCACGTTGGCCGCGCAGAGGCAGCCGTGCACCATCCCCAGCCCGTGCAGCGCGTCGAGCACGCGCACGACGTGCAACACGAAGGTGGCCCGCCGCCTGGGCGACCACTTGAGCGCCGAGAGGTCCCGTGCGCTCCCCGTCGTCCAGAGGTCCGTGAGGAAGGCCTCGCGTGACGGGTCCACGGCATACACGCGCAGCACCCCCGGTAACGCTTCGCCGGCGGCGTGGACGTCCTCCGCCATGCGCGCGAACCGTTCACGCTCCGCGGCGGTGGCTTCGTCCGCCACCATCACGAAGGCGAGCGCCTGCTCCGCCGGCTCCGCCGGGCCGCGGGTGGCGCTCCAGGTGCGCGAGAGTGGGCGCACCCGCGCGAGCTCGAGGAGCTCGACCCCCAGCGCCTGTGCCGCACGCTGTTCACGGGTCACCTGCCCCTTGGCGTCGCTCGGCGGGCTCACGGCCGAGGCGAGCTGGGGGCCCATGTCCGCGGTCGAGACGAAGATCTTCTTCTTGGCCAAGGAATGCTGGTCTCCGCGTCCGCCATCCGTTCTGGACGCTTCCAGTATACCGGGCTCTGCCAGGACGAGTTATGCTTTGAAGACTTATGCCAAGCCGGGACAACAGGGGCGCGAGGGGGTTCACGCTGATCGAGTTGATGATCGTGGTGGCCATCGTGGGCATCCTGGCCGTGCTGGCCGCCTACGGCGTCCGCAAGTACGTCACCAACGCGAAGACGGCGGAGGCGCGATCCTCCCTCGGTTCGATCGCGAGGGACGAGGCCGCAGCGTTCGAGCGCGAGTCGATGGCCTCCACCGTCCTCGCGATGAAGACCACGGCCAACCGCTCGCGCCGGATGTGCCCCTCGGCGTCGGCCACCGTTCCGGCGACGTCGGCGTCCATCCAGGGCAAGAAGTACCAGTCCACCGTCAAGGAGTGGAACGTCGACGAGGGGACGAACGCGGGCTTTGCGTGCCTCAAGTTCGAGATGGACCAGCCCCAGTACTACCTCTACTCGTACTCGATCACCGGCTCGGGCTACAACGCGGGCGACAGCTTCGTGGCCGCGGCGCAGGGGGATCTGAACGGCGACGGCGTCCTGTCGCTCTTCCAGATCACCGGCTCGGTGTCTCCGTCGTACATCCTCAACGTGGCCCCCAACATGCTCGAGGTCCGCCCCGACGAGTAGCGACGGGTCGCGGACGCACGGGCCCGTCTTCGCGCCCGCGCTGCGTGCTAGAACCCCACGGCCATGGCGCACGAGCCCCTCTTCGCGAAGGTCTCCACCGACCTCGATTTCCCCAGGGAAGAGCGGGAGATTCTCCGCTTCTGGAAGGAGCGCGGCATCTTCCAGAAGACGCTGACCAAGCCGTCTCCGCGGGGCACCTTCGTGTTCTACGAGGGCCCGCCCACGGCCAACGGGCTGCCCCACAACGGCCACGTGCTCACCCGCGTCATCAAGGACGTCTTCCCCCGCTACCGGACGATGCGAGGCTGGAGCGTGCCCCGCAAGGCGGGCTGGGACACGCACGGCCTGCCGGTCGAGGTGGAGGTGGAGAAGGAGCTTCGCATCCACGGCAAGGCCGCCATCGAGGAGTACGGGGTCGAGCCGTTCATCAAGAAGTGCATCGAGTCGGTCTTCCGCTACACGAAGGAGTGGGAGGAGCTGACCGAGCGCGTCGCCTTCTGGGTCGATCTGGGGGACGCGTACGTGACCTACCACCGCTCGTACGTGGAGAGCGTGTGGTGGGCGCTGTCGGAGCTGCACCGGAAGGGTCTCCTCTACCAGGGGCACAAGGTCGTCTGGTGGTGGGCGCAGGGCGGCACCGCGCTGAGCTCGGGCGAGGTGGGGCAGGGCTACAAGCAGGTCGACGACCCCAGCGTCTACGTGGCGTTCCCGCTCGTCGACGAGGACAACCTCGCGCTCCTCGTGTGGACGACCACTCCCTGGACGCTGCCGTCGAACATGTACGCGGCTGTCAACCCGCGGTTCGACTACGTGGTCGCGCGCGCCAAGGACGGGCGGCGCTTCCTGCTGGCGCGCGGGCTGCTCGACGCGCTGGGCAAGAAGCTCGGAGGCCTCGAGGTCGAGTCCGAGCGGAAGGGCGACGCGCTGGTCGGGCTGGCCTACCGGCCGCCGTTCCAGCTCTTCGCGGAGGAGGCCCGCGGCTTCGAGGACGTCGTGTGGCGCGTCCTCGCCGCGGACTTCGTGACCCTCGACAGCGGCACGGGGATCGTGCACATCGCTCCGGCGTTCGGCGAGGACGATCACGAGGTTCACCGCAGGCTGCAGCGCGAGCGCCCCGACCTGCCGCTCTTCTGCGCGGTGAAGCCCGATGGCACCTTCATCGAGCGCTTCGAGCGCTACGCCGGACGCTGGGTCAAGGACTGCGACAAGGAGATCCAGCACGACCTCAGGGACGGGGGCCTGCTCCTGCACGCCGAGCAGTACCGGCACGAGTATCCGTTCTGCTGGCGCGCCGACAGCGACCCGCTCATCCAGTACGCGCGGCCTGCCTGGTACATCCGGACGACCGCGCTGAAGGACAAGGCCATCGAGAACAACCGCGCAGTCCAGTGGCTGCCGGACCACATCAAGGAGGGGCGCTTCGGGGACTTCCTCGCCAACAACGTGGATTGGGCGCTCTCGCGCGAGCGGTGGTGGGGCACGCCGCTCAACGTCTGGATCTGTGACCTGGACGCCGAGCATCGGGAGGCCCCGGCCAGCGTCGCGGAGATCGAGAAGCGCAACCCGCGCGCGTTCGATCACTTCCACCGGGCGCGCGAGGCCGACCCGTCGCTCAGCGAGCACCTCATCGTCCACAAGCCCTGGGTCGACCAGGTCACCTTCGCGTGCGCCGCGTGCGGCGGCACCATGCGTCGCGTCCCCGAGGTCATCGACTGCTGGTTCGACTCGGGGTGCATGCCGTTCGCCCAGTGGGGCTATCCGCACCAGAACGCCGACAAGTTCGCGCAGAGCTTCCCCGCGGACTTCATCAGCGAGGCCATCGACCAGACCCGCGGGTGGTTCTACTCGCTGCTGATGATCTCCACGCTCGTCTTCGACCAGCCGCTGCCGCGTCCCTTCAGGACCTGCGTGGTGCTCGGCCACGTGAGCGACAAGGAGGGCAAGAAGGAGAGCAAGAGCAAGGGCAACTACACGCCGCCGGAGATCATCCTCGACGAGGTGAAGATGGACTTCGCCGTGGTGGACGCGGCGAGGTACGGGGTGGCGGTCCCGGACGAGCAGACGGCCCTCATCTGCAACGAGGACCTCGAGGGCATGGACCTCGCGAGCGGCGCGCGCGTGGAGATCGAGTCGTTCGCCGGCAAGCGGACCTTCACGCTGAGCGGCGCGAAGAAGCTGCCCCGGCGCGTGATCCTGCTCCACGAGAAGGCGCTCCTCGAGCTGGCCGTCGTCCCCACCTCGACCCGGGACATCAAGCCGGTGGAGGTCCCCTGGCTCGACCGCGCCGAGCGGGTGAGCGTGAAGGATCTCGGCACCACGGCCCCGGGCGCCGACGCGTTCCGCTGGTTCTTCTACGCCGCGAGCCCTCCGTGGTCGGCCACGCGGCACTCCCTGTCCAACGTCCGCGCGCTGCAGAAGGAGTTCGCGGTCAAGCTGCGCAACGTCTACTCGTTCTTCACCATCTACGCAGCCATCGACGGCTTCGCGCCGTCCGCCGCGGGTGACGCCACGCCCACCACCGACGACCGCTGGCTCGAGAGCGAGCTGGCGATGACGGTGCGCGACGTGACGCTCTGCATGGATGCGTACGACGTCTTCGGCGCGACGCAGCGGATGGTCGCCTTCGTCGACGCCCTCTCCAACTGGTGGGTGCGCCGCAGCCGTGCGCGCTTCTGGCGGAGCGGCTGGGACCCGGACAAGCGCAGCGCCTACAGGACGCTGTACGGAGCGCTGGTCACCCTGAGCAGGCTCACCGCGCCGTTCACGCCCTACAGCGCGGAGGCGATGTACCAGAACCTGGTCGTGCGCGCGGGGGTGACGGGCGCGCGCGAGAGCGTACACCTCGACGACTGGCCCGAGGCGCAAGCGGGGGCCATCGACGAGGCGCTCTCGCGCAAGATGCACGTGGTGCGCGAGCTGGTCAGCATCGGCCTTCGCGCGCGCACCGAGGCCAAGATCAAGGTGCGGCAGCCGCTTCGTCGGGCGACGGTGCTGCTCAACGACGAGCGCGACGCCGACCTGGTGACGAGCGCGGTGGAGGCCATCCGCGAGGAGCTCAACGTCCTCGAGGTGAGGTTCGGGACCGACGAGGACCGCCGGACGTTCGGCAAGACGTCCTACAAGCCGAACTTCCGCACGCTCGGGCAGCGAGGCCTGGGCAAGCTGGCCCAGGAACTGAAGAAGGCGTGGGCCGCGCCGAGCTCCGGCGAGACCGAGGTCATCCTGCGCGCGCTCAGGCAGGGCAAGGCGCAGCGTGGGGAGGTCGAGATCCTGCGGGACGACGTGGAGATGAGCTTCGAGCCCGCCGCGGGCGTGGCGGCCGCGTCGGATCGGGTGGGCTCGGTGTTCCTCGACACGCAGCTCGACGACTTGCTACGCGACCTTGGCTTCGTGCGAGAGCTGCAGAACCGCATCCAGGGCATCCGCAAGGAGATGGGGCTGGAGTACGCCGACCGGATCCGCGTCGGCGTCGATGGTAGCGAGCACGTGGGGCGCATCGTGGAGGCGCACCGCGAGGCGCTGGCCGCGGAGGTGCTCGCGGTCGAGCTGTCGTTCGGCCCCGGCAGCGCGGGCCAGGCGCACGAGACCGACGTGGAGGGGGAGAGGGTGCTTCTCCACGTCGAGCGGGCTGGCGCCTGATCGGGTGGAAGATACGCTGAAAGGGGAGGGCGATGAGCGCGACGAGGCGTGGGTTGCTGATTGCGGGCGTGGGGCTCACCGCGGTGGGCATCGCGTTCGGTTGCTCGGGGGGGTCGCACGCGGGCCCCGGGGCGCCACCGGCGAGCGTCACGTGGACCCACCCCCAGGGCGCGGTGTCCGTGGACGTCACGACGGCCCCGTTCGCGCTGGTCGTGCGCGACGCCAACAGCAACGTCCTCATGGAGTCGGCCCCTGCGTACGAGGACGCTGCGGACGCCTCCGATCCCCTCGAAGCCTACGCGCCGCTCTCCCTGACCCACAACGAAGACACCACCATCGAAGCCCCGATGAAGGGCTGGGACTACTACCGCGGACAGGACGGGCCGTGGCAGCAGGCCACCCGCGTGACGGCGCTCCAGTCCAGCGGCTCGTCGCTGACGCTGCACCTGGCCACGACCGACGGCGTGCACACCCTGACGTTCCTCATCGAGCCGGCCGGCCCGGGCGTGCGTCTGCTCGCCACGGTCGACAATCCCGGCAGCGATCCGGACACGCAGATCAACCGGTTATCCCTGGGCTGGAAGATGCACGACGACGGGGCGGGCGTGCCCGGCGACCACTTCCTCGGCCTGGGCGAGCGCTTCTACCTCGCCGACCACAAGGCGCAGCCCAAGACCTACGTCTGGGTCGAGGACAAGGGGCTGGGGCAGGGGGAAGCCACGCCGCCAGGGCCTGCCAACCCGCTGCCCAACGGCCCGACCATGACCTACATCCCTGTGCCGTGGTTCATGTCCCCGCGCGGCTTCGGGGTTCTGCTGTCGTCCACCTTCCGCACCGTGTTTCATCTCGGCGAGGAGACGCCGGATGCCTGGCGCTTCGAGGCGTGGACCCCGACGCTCGACACGACCATCTTCGCCGACCCCGAACCCAAGAACCTCCTCGAGGATCTCACTGCTCTCACCGGGCGTCCGCCGCAGATTGCCGACTGGGTGCTCGCGCCGCGGCGCCGCGGTGACGTGGGCAGCGGCGAGTGGGATCGGCTGCGCGCGGCGCACGTGCCGACCAGCGTGCTCGACACGGCAGTGCACTACTTCCCGAACGGCGGCGGGGAGGACCACGCGTCCATGCAGGCCATCACCACGGACCTCCACAACAAGGGGTTCAAGGCCATCGCCTACTTCTGCCCCTTCGTCTCGGACGGATGGCACCCCGTCTTCGATCAGCTCGTCGCGAACGGCTGGCTGGTGAAGCACGCCGACGGCACGCCGTACACGGTGCTCGATCCCCCCTACAACGCCGGCATGATGGACTTCACGAACCCCGACGCCGTCGCCTGGTACCAGGCCCAGATGCAGCTGGCCCTGGACGACGGCTGGGACGGGTGGATGTACGACTTCGCCGAGTACGTCCCCATGGATGCCGTCTTCGCCAACGGGATGAGCGGCATGGAGGGCCACAACCTCTACCCGCTCCTCTACCAGAAGGCGGTTCACGATCTCATGGAGACCCAGCGGCAAGGGGACTATCTGGTCTTCGTCCGCTCCGGCTACGCGGGACCTACGCCGTTCGGCTTCGCGGGAACGGGGGGCCTGGTGCCGATGGTGTGGGCCGGCGACGAGAGCACGGATTTCGATCTGGCCGACGGACTGCCCGCCGCGTTGACTGCCGCGCTCAATGCCGGGATGAGCGGCATCCCTCTCTGGGGCTCCGACATCAGCGGCTACCACTACATCTACAATCCGCCGCCCGACAAGGAGCTCTACCTTCGCTGGACGGAGCTGGGGGCGTTCAGCGCGGACATGCACGACGAGAACGAGGGCTCCGGGACCGAGCCTGCCAGCGCCCGCTGGCAGATCTGGGACGACCAGGAGACGCTCGACACGTACATCAAGTACGCGGGCATCAAGACGCAGATGCTCCCGTACGTGAAGCGGGCGGTCGCCGACGCGCGTGCTCACGGGTGGCCCGTCATGCGCCACTTGTTCCTCGACTACCCCCAGGACCCCCGCACCTGGACGCTGGTCGACGAGTACATGTACGGCGACTCGCTCCTCGTGGCGCCGGTCGTCACGCGGGGTGCGACCTCGCGCAGCGTCTACCTGCCTGACACGGCATACTTCGACTACTGGTCCGGCGCGCGCGTCACCGGCCCTGGGGACGTGACGGCGCAGGCGACGCTCGACGTCGTGCCGGTGTACGCGCGTGCCGGCGCGATCATTCCCATGCTTGCGCCCGACGTGGAGACGGTGGTCACGCCAGGCAATGGTGCCGTCATCTCCGCCGCCACCCGAGCGAACTTCCTCGCCGTGGATGTGTTCGCGGGTGCCCAGACCTCGGTGCAGCTCGACGACGGTACGGTCCTGTCACAATCGGCGCCCCCGGGACCGTTCGCTCCAGGGCCGCCTTCCGACGCGAATGGCCCCATCCCCGTCGTCACCGATCCCGCTCAGCTCATCGACTGCACTTCGTGCGCCTACGACGATCCGACCACGAACATCTGGTCGGTCACGGTGCAGACCCAGACCGACACCATCACGGCAGGGCCGCTCGTGCTCTCGATATCCGGTTCCCCGATGGTCAAGCGCTTTCTCTTCCGCGTGCGCCACTGAGCACGCTTTCTGTCGCGAGTATCAGCCGTCACGCGGGCACGATTTTTTCTCGGTCGATCGGCGTCGAGTCCCGGTCCGGCTCTGGTATGGTCGACTCGGATGGGGGCAGGGACGTGATGAAGGCCAAGCGGGTCGGAGTGGACGCAGCGGCCCATCGCGCGTGGGGCGGCGGCACCGACGGGGCGCCTCTCGCGAAGGCGCGTGAACGCGCAGCCACGAGCAGCGCACGACCGCTGGCACGGACCGAGCTGCTCGACAAGCCTGCGCGCGCGCGCTTCGAAGAGGAGATCGACGCCGCCCTCAAGCGTCGTCCGGCGAGCGAGGCAAAGCTCGCTGGCGCAGTTCGCGCGGTATGCGCGCTCAGCCCCGCCCTGCGCGCCTCGCTCGGCGAGGCCACCTCCGTCCTCTTGCGCCGTGGAACCCGCCAGCGTGAGCTCTACGCCTGTGGCCTCCGTGCGCTGTCCGAGGCGCAGGACCGCCAGGCAGTCACCCTGTTGCGGCAAGCGCTGGTGGGCGACGAAGCGGGGGGTGCTGCGGCGCTCAGCGCTGCGTGTTTCTCGCGGGATGCGGAGCTGTCACCGCTGCTGGCGAAGGTCGCGGCGAGCCGGCAGTCGCACCTCGCCTTCGGCGCCGAGCTCGCCCGCGTCGCGCGCGGCGAGTCAAACGGTGCGCTCCTCGCCCAGCTTGCGCCGATGATCAAGGAGAGCCACCGCATCTCGATGTGCGTGGAGCTCTTCGTACCCTTGGTCCGTGCGCTGCCGGTGGCGGTGCACGTCGGGCCGGCCCTCTCCGTCCTGCGCGGGGCCGAGCGTCACCTAGGCCGCTGGCTCGTACTCGCAGAGGTCGCGGTGAAGGCCGGCGATCTCACGCCCCTCGAGGAGGCGCGCGCGCGCGCCGCCGACGGTCCTGCCAGCTCCGGCTCGGCGTGGGCGCTCGTCGCCTGGGCGCTGACCGAGACGCAGGCCGCAGGTCAGTCGTCGCCGCAGCCTCCTCCCCCGACGACCCGCCCCACCCTCGAGCTCATCGCCCGACTGTCGGATCGTCCGAGCGCGGATCGCGACACCACGTTCCTCTTTCGCATGGCACGCGCAGGAGCGACCTCTGCGCGTCCGATGCTGGACACGCTGGTGCGGAACGTCCCGCTCGCCGACGAGACGGCGATACGTGCGGCACTCTACCTCGCGCGCGACCACGGCCGCGACGACCTGCTCGATGCCCTCGCGGACACGGCCGTCAACGCCAAGCGCGACGAGCTGCGCGGCATGTCCGCGGCAGCGCTGTGGGACGCTTCGCCTCCGGCGGGCGGCGAACGCGCGGCGCAGATGCGGGCGAAGACGCGCGACCTCACGGACGAGCTGCTCGCGTCCCGCACGCTGGGCAACGTGGCCTGGGGAGCGCTGATTCGCGCCGCAGGCAAGGGCGGCGGAGGCGTGGAGCCGGTGCTGACCGAGACTCCGTTCCGGTGGATCCAGTGGGGTTGGCTCGAGTAACCGCGGTCGCCTCGCTCGCGGCGGCGCTGGTCATCCCATCGCGGAGCGACGCGAGGGCAGACGAAGCCGACGCGCTGCACGTCGTCCTCTGGGCCGATCGCGACGACGACGACGCCAACGGCCAGCCGGACGGCGAGCAGCGAGAGCTGCCCGCGCCCACGCACATCGACTTCGTTCCCCTCGACAGGCGCCTCGTCGGCGCGGTCCTGCAGGTCGTCTCGGGGGGAGACCACGCGCGCGTCGTCCTCGGGAAGGACGGCCTCTTGCCTTGGGGGCGGGCCGTGCCCGGGCCTGGCTGGATACAGGGACTCTCGCCCGGCCGCGTCGAGCTGGTGGCGAAGACGACGGCCAGACGCCTGCGCGTCACCATCGACGTGCGTGGCATCGAGCTGCGCGACGGGACAGGCGCATCGGTGGACATGGCGCGATCGCATGCGTCGCTCGAGCGCACCCCGCCGACGCGCATCGAGGGCCCCCCGGACGCCCCCTACGACGACCCGGACGCCCTGCGCGTCGTCGTGGTCCTCCCCGACGACGGTCCAGGCCTCGATGGCGGACGGGAGATCGCCGTCGAGTCTGTGAGCGCTCTCGGCGCCCGCGTCGACGCGCTTGCCCACCTGGCGCTGGCGCCTTCTCCGTGCTCGCCGGTGACCACCGAGCTGCGCTGCTGGGTCAGCGCGCCCCTGCGCCTCGTGAGCGACGACGTCGACCGAAACCATCCGCTCGTCGCGGAGCGCTCCATCAAGGCCGAGGTCGGCGGTGCCATCGTGCTCCGTGAGGCGGGGCGGAAGGCGCAGATGGTCCGCGTCCTCGGCCCACGCAGCTCACCCGTCGGCCCCATCGGCAGACTGCGCGCGACGCTGCGGCCCTTCGTCGTGCGCGTGACCCCGGGCGGCGCGCCGGCCATTGGGGGCTCGGACGTGGGCGCAGTGAACGCGCTGCGTACCGAGATCGCCTCGGCTGCGGGCATCTGGGGGCAGTGCGGGCTGGTCCTCGGGGACGCCCGGACGCAGGAGGTCAAGGTGGTCGATCCCCCACCATCGCACCTCGTTGCGTTCGGGGACGACCTGGGCATCGGGGCGAGCGGCGGAAAGGTGCACCTCCGTGCCGACGGGAAGAGCCTCGCGGTCACGACCACGCCAGGCGAGCCCGCTGGTCGCGTGGCCTCCGACTTTGCCCGTGTGGCCGAACACGCCGGGCTCGTGGCGATCGTCTCCCCCAACGCGCGCATCGGCCCGGGCCTCGCTTCCAGCGTCGACGTCTCTCTCCGCAAGAAGGACGGAACGCTGCTGGCGGTCGAGCCCGCGCCCGGCACGCCCCTTTCCACGGACTCCACGCTGAGCGTGCGGATCGGTTCGGTGGATCTGTCCGACGGGTTGCAACATTTCACGGACATGGACGCCATGGCCGGGACGCTCGAGGAGCGGACGCTGCTCAAGGCCATCGACGATGGGGAGCCCAGCACCATCGAGGTCGTGGTCGTGCCGCTCTTCGCGGGCGGCGGTCGCATCGGGGAGTCCTTCATCGGGAGCGATCTCTCCAGCGTACGCAACGTCGTCCTGCTCGACCGCGCGGGCATCCGTGCCCGCAAGAGCAGCCTGACGCTCGCGCACGAGCTTGGGCACGTGCTGATGGATCTGCCCGGCCACCCGGACGACTACGGCGTCGACACGCCGACGCTGCTCATGGACTCGGACGCAGCCGACGCCTCTCCCTTCGGACCCCGCCGCATCACCGTCGAGGAGTGCGCCCGCGTCATCCGGCAGGCGGGGCCCAGAGCCCGGGTCCCCCTGCTGGTGGACTTGCCCATCGGCCCCATCCCCACCGACACCAAGCGATGAGGAGGCCCCTCACTGCGGGTTGATGACCGTCAGCTGCGTGCCGCCGGCGTAGGCATAGCTGACGTAGGAGTCGAAGCCGTACGCGATGACGCCCACGGGCTCGTTGGCCTGGATGTGATGAACGCCGTCATTCTGCTTGCCAGGGAGGATGTTGTTGGGCGGCTGCTGGTTGGGATCGATGATTGGGTACGAGAGCTGGTAGCGGTACGTCCAGTACGGAGGCGTGGGCGAGCCTCGGGTCTCGGGGGTGAGGCCGTCGGATGGAGTCACGTCGCAGTTGGTGGTGTCGAGCTCGAGGCCATCGATGTAGACTTGCGCGTCGCTCGGCGCGACGACGACGAGGTAGTCGAAGACGTACTTGTTCGGCGTGAGCAGCACGTAGTCGCTGCGCCACTGCTCCCGCGGGCTGGGGAACATCGTGCTCGGATCGCCTCCGGGGAGCCCCCGCGGTACGCCGCCCTGGTCCTGGCTGGACTGGACCTGGAGGACCATCGTGGGCTGGCTGGCCTCGAGCGTGAAGTCGTTCTGCGAGGGGATGGTCTCCATCGCGCCCTGCCCGGTCAGCTGGAAGGAGTCGTAGGGCGGTGGCAGCGTCGTCGTGATCTGCGTGGTGCCAGGCGCCGCGGCGACGATGCGGTAGTACTCGGTCTCCTGGATCTCCCCGATGTTGCCCCCGGCAGCGATCACGGCGCTGGTCCGGTTCGGCATCTTCGCCAGGACGTACGACTGTCCCACGGTCCGCAGCGGCGGCGTCTGGTGCTCGAGGTGGTCGGCGCAGCAGTAGCGGTCGGAGATGCTCGAGTAATACGGCGCGTCCGACGCCTCGCTCCCCGGGAAAACGGCGATGGGCTGGTCCGCGCTGATCAGCGACCCCGTGAAGTCGGCGTTGAAGTCACCCGTCTCCAGGTTGAGCACTTCGAAGGCCTGCAGCGTCACCGTCCCGCTGCTGGCTCCCTGCGCCAGCCCGCTCGCGAACGGCCCACCCGGCACGACCCGAGCCTCGGTGGTGATCTGCACGTGCGTGTTGTCCCGTGTCGCGATGACGGCGAGGAACGCCCGCAGGTTGATGCCGAAGTTGGTGGTGGGGTCGTTGGTGATGGCGATCGTCTGGGGCCACGAAGGCACCACGTAGGCCAGGCCTACACCGCTGTTGAGGCCCGAGAAGGGCAGCAGCTGCGAGGCGTCGTTGGAGAAGACGTTGACGTTGTCGAGCGGGTTGAACTGGTACGAGACGATCGGGAAATCGCTCGTGACCTTGTAGGCGTGGCGCGTCAGCGCCGTACCCGTGCCCGTGTTGAACGTTCCGTCAGCCGACCCGTCGACCTCTCGGGGTCCCAGGTTGAAGACCTCCAGGTTCTGCGGCGCGATGATGGCGCTCGCGATCACCTCCGTGACGTGCGTCGGATCGCCGGGGCTGGAGTCGTCTTGCTCCACGATCACGTGGGCCGGCAGATCGGACTGCACGTTGGAGACCACGATGGCGTACTGCTGCGCAGCCGCGTTCTCCGACGGCGAGATGTCGGCGTTGTCCAGGTCCGCGCCCCAGTACTCGCAGCCCACGTTCGACTGCTCCTGCGCGGCCTGGTTGCACAGCTGCACGCACGAGCCGGAGCGGCACGCGTAACCCTGGTTCGTGTCGCACGTCTCCAGGGTCTTCCAGCTCTGACCCGAGGCGTCGCACGTCGCCACGGCCTGCTGCTGGCATTGCTCTGCGTTGGGGGTGCACACCCCGCACACCCCCAGCGACGCGATGCACATCTGGCCCGCACCCTTGCAGTCGGCCGTCGTCTGCCATGAAGGCGCGTCGGGGTCTCCAGCACACGTCTGGAGCACGTCGCCGCTGCACTGCACCTGTCCCGGGGTGCATGCCGGAGCCACCGTGGGCAGCACGTCGCGGTAGGCCGGATCGAAGCGGCAGGCGCCCCCCGCGGCCACCACCGCGAGGAGCCCGGCCGCTGCTCTCGCCACCTCAGTACGAACTGGAGACCGTATCCTCGGCATAAGCGCTCCACGCCGACGGGCCGAGCTGTCCCGAGTGCAGTTGCCCGTACTGGAACCCATTGATGCGGGCGATGTCGAACGTCGTCGTCAGCTCCCCGTGGACCAGGTGCTCGATGCCCTGAACCTGCGACAGATCGGGCAGATCGAACGACAGGTCGGTCCCCGGTGTGACCACCTGCCAGGTGACCAGACCGTTGCCGGTCACGAGGTTCACCACGGCCAGGTCGATGGGGCCGCTGGCCTGAAGCTGGATGTGCGTTCCCGACCAGGTCGTCGTGGAGGGGTTCACCAGCACGGGGACGTCGAAGAAGCCGCCGACGGTGAGAGGGTCGTTGGCATCCGTGGTCTCGATGCCGGTGACGACGGAGACCGGGTCGGCCCCCCCCGAGCCGCTCACGGCCGATGCCGAGAGATCGTACTGCGCGCCGACCAGCGTGCCGTCGAGGGCCGGCACGCCCACGAACGACACGTTGCCGTCGATGGGCAACAGGGTCGTCATGGTGCCCTGTGGCAGGGTGGCGTACGAGCCGGCCCCGAGGTCGATGGCGAGCGTGGCCTGGATGCGGTCGGGACCTCGCGGCGTGCTCTGGGGAGGCTCGAGCAAGGTGGTGATCGAGCGGTCAAGCACCGTGGTCATGGGGATGTCGACCCCGGCAGTCGTGACGCTGGGCTGCACGCCGACGCCCTTCACGACCCCCATGGCGAAGGGCTCGAAGCGGATCATCTGTCCTGCGTCGTTGTCCTCCTCGAGACCAGCCAGCGCATAGAGCGTGGCGTTGCCGGGCAAGACTGTGAGCGTGTACCCATAGCCTGCGCTGCCCGGGGAGGAGGGGGTCGTCGCGCTCGAGGGGACAGGCAGGTAGAACCCGCCTGTCGGCGCGCTGGTGGCCGTGAACACGTAGGCTGCCTGCCGCTCGTTCGCGGCGGGTGTGGGGACGTTGCTCCACGGCCCGCGCTGGAACTCGATGCCCCCCGGCCACACCAGCTCGCCGAGCACGGTACCCGAGGCCTCGGGGATGTAGTTGCCGGTCGACGAGGGATCCCCGGCGCATGCCGGATCGAGCGCGGGCACCAGGTACACCGTCACGGTGTCCACAGGGACGTCCACGTAGGTCATCGGCTGGTGGCACTTGGCCGCGACTGTCACCGTCACCTGCCCCGAGAGCGATGGCCCCGTGAGCTGGGCTGTTCCCGTCGCGTCGAGCGTTCCGAGCGCCGCCGTTGCCAGGTTCGACCCCGCGATGACCTGCCCGCCCTGCAGCGGCGTACCCGTCCAGGCGTCGAAGCCGAGCACCGTCAGCGTCCCTGCCAGGGCTCCGCCATAAAGGCCGCCGCGGTATCCATCCGGTGAGTTGGAGTAGAGGAAGGCGTCGTCGGCCTCGTCGGTCGAGCCGTCCGCGTTCTGGACCATGACGCTCTGCGAGCCCGGTCCGTTGGGCGGCGTAGTGCACATGAGATCGGTGGCGTCGGCGAATGTCACCGCCGTACAAGGCACGCCGCCGACCTGCACGGTCGATGCGGCCGTCCATTTCGTACCATTGCCCTTGAGCGCGATGCGGGTTCCGCCGGTGGTGGAACCGGTGCTCGGGGTCACGGAGAACGCATCGTAAATAAAGCCGGCCGTGAGCGTGGCCTGCTGGGCGGTGCTCACATTGACGACCTTGACGTTCGCGGGCCCGGGCGTGCCCGCCGGTGTGATGATGGCGACGGTGGTGGGGCTGCTCGCAAAGATGTCACTGGAGGAGAGCTGGTTGGGGCCAACCCAGATCTGGAGGGTGGACGAGAAGCCGCGTCCGCTGATGGTGGTCCGCGTACCACCCGACCAGGGCCCATGGGATGGCTGAAGACCTGTCACCGCGAAGGAGGGCCCGAGCTCGAACTCGTCGACCGTGCCGCTGTCGTCGCCGAGGGTAGTGGGGGGTGGTGTGCCTGCCTCCTCGAGCACCAGGAGAGGTCCCCGGCCCGGAAGACACGCACCCGCAGCGACGAGCACCGCCAGCACCGCCACGCCCAGCGCTGCACTCCGGCTGCCCTTCGTCACCCAGCAAGGGTATGCCAATGCCGGCTCCGCGCAACGAGCGGTACGTGGTGGCCACCCGCCTTGCGCGATGCGGCATCGGCTCTACGATGAGGCGTCATGAAGCTCCCGCTCCCCCAGCGCTCGCTCCGTGACTACCTCACCCAGTACCATCACGAGCACACCAAGCTCGGCACGAAGCTCACCCACATGGTGGGGATTCCGATGATCGTGGCGTCGTTCCCCACGGCGCTGGTGAGCCCCCCACTCGCGGGCGGGCTGTTCGTGGGTGGCTGGGCGCTGCAGCTGGTGGGGCACAGCGTGTTCGAGAAGAACAAGCCGGCTTTTCTGTCCGACCCGTATTACCTGCTGGTCGGTCCCGTGTGGGTCGCAGCCGAGTGGATGCAACTGTTGGGGTTGCCGGTACCCGAGATACTCCGAACGGAAGAGGAGACGGGGACATCCGCAACCGGGGCCAACGGTGTTCACGAGGAGCCGGCAGCTGCGGCGGCGGAGTAACACGCGACCGGCATCGCGGGCTCACGCCATCGCCACGGCTCCGCGCAGCAGGTCCACAGCCACAGCCTTGCGTGACACCTCGCCCGGGCCCACGCATGCCGGGCATCCCCCAAGGCAGGGGCACCCTTCGATGAGGCGCAGCGTGCGCGCGAGCAGGACATCACGCTGCTCCCAGATGCGCTCGGCCAGCCCCGTCCCTCCGGGCACGTGCTCGTAGACGAAGAGCGTGGGCGAGTACCCCGGCCCGCTCCCCCCGCGCACCTTGCGCGGCATCCGAGCAGCCGGGCTCTCCTCCAGCTCTGCGTCGGCGTCCAGCGCAGTGTCTCCCAGCGTCGTGCCCAGATCGCGCGGATCGCACATCAGCGCCAGCGTTGCCACGGTCTCCAGCGCCAGGCCGATCCCTCGCAGCGCGTCGATGGCGGCGGCGCGCCCCTCGGGCAGCTGCGCACACACGGACTCGGGCACCGTCACCCAGAGCGCGGTCGTGTGCATCTGCATCTCCGGGAGCCGCACGTCGCCGTAGCCCGCGTTCTCGTGGGTGTAGAACTTGATCTTCTTGTACCCCACGACCTTCTCCACGACCGCGACCTCTCCCCACCCTGTCGACCAGCTGCTCTGGCTCGCGGGGAATAGCGGGCCCACCGCGCTCTCCTCGAGCACCGACACCTCGACGTAGGTCATCGCGTCGGTCCAGTAGTCCGGCTCGACGCGGCGAACGAAGGCCTTGTGGTTCTCGTGGTCGAAGCGCTCGACCTGCCAGCACTCCCCGTCGTGCTGGTAGATGGCCTGCTCGTGCAGCATGGTGTGCGACGCGCGCCAGTCGAGCTCTCCGATGGTCTTGTCGCGCTCGACGTCGACGATCACCACGTTGTCCCAGCCCACACTCCGCAAGGACACCTCGTTGGCCGGGTAGGCATCCGTCGCCCAATGGAACGTCGCGCCCGACTCGTGCAGCACGCGGTGCCTCACGAGGAAGCCGAGCGCCTGCCCGGTCTCCTCGACCCCCAGCGAACCGAACGCTTCCCCGCGCTTGAAGGGCATCTCGAAGGCGGCGCACTTGAGGTGCTGAACGAGGATCTCCACGTTGTCGGGGTCGACCCGCGCCTCCTCCACCGGGGAGCCCAGGAAGTAGTCCGGTTCGCGTGCCAGGTACTGATCGAGCGGGGCGCTGGAGGACACCAGCACGCCGATGCTCTGCTCGCCGCGACGGCCAGCGCGCCCGAGGCGTTGCCAGGTGCCGGCGATGGAGCCCGGGTACCCGGCGCAGACCACTGCGTCGAGCTCGCCAATGTCGATCCCGAGCTCCAGCGCGCTCGTCGCCACGACGCAGAGGATGTCCCCATCCCTCAGGCGCCGCTCGATGTCCCTCCGCTGCTCGGGCAGGTAGCCGCCCCGGTAGGCCATGATCCGCCCGGCATCGATGCCGGCGCCCCTGTCCGTGCGATCCGGGCGCGTGGCCACGGCGTCGCGGAGGTAGCGCAGCATGACCTCCACCGAGTTGCGCGACTGCCCGAAGACGATGGTGGGCACCTCGGCGCGGACCAGATCGGCCGCGAGCATGACCGCCTGTTTCACGTAGCTCGCGCGGATGCCGAGCTCGGAGTTGACCACGGGCGGGTTGAACAGGAAGAACCTGCGCTGTCCGCGGGGGGCGCCGCTCCGGTCGAGGAGCTCGACCTCTGCAGGGGACACGCCGAACATGCGCGCGGCGTGCTCTCGCGGGTTGCCTATCGTCGCCGTGGCGCCGATGATTTGCGGGCTCGAACCGTGGAACCGTGCCACTCGCATCAGCCTGCGGAGGACGTTGGCCACGTGCGAGCCGAACACGCCCTTGTAGGTGTGCAGCTCGTCGAGGACGATGTAGCGCAGGTGCTGCAGCGTGCGCGCCCAGCTGGTGTGATGCGGCAGGATGCCCGTGTGCAGCATGTCCGGGTTGGTGAGGACGATACCCGCACGCTCGCGGGCGGCACGCCTCGCATCGCCCGGGGTATCTCCGTCGTAGACGACCGCGCCTGCGCGCAGCCCTGCCGCGGCCATGAGCTCGCGCAGCCCGGCTTCCTGGTCGCGCGCGAGGGCTTTGGTCGGGTAGAGGTAGATGGCGCGGGCGTCGGCGTCGTCGGCCACGGCCTGGAGGACGGGCAGGTGGAAGCAGAGGCTCTTGCCGCTCGCGGTGGGGGTGGCGACGACGAGATGCCGCCCCTCCTGGGCGGCCTGGAGCGCACGGGCCTGGTGCGCATAGAGGCGCTGGATGCCACGTTCCCGCAGGGCCTGGACGAGTCTGGGCGCGAGGAACGAGGGGAGGGGGGCATAGCTCCCGCCTGCACCCTCCAGCGTCTCGTCCGCGCAGAAACACGGCCTGACCCAGGAGCTCTCGAGCCAGCGGGCGAGTACGGCGTCGACGCCTGCACGGGCCGTCCAGGGAGGCGAGGGCATGGGAGAAGGACTAAACGAATGTACCGTAGTTCGCAACCCGGCCGACGCGGTAGCAGGATACCCCCATGGCTCCTTCTCGTGCGGATCCCCGGGCGGAGCCTGGCGTGCCTACCCCCAGCGCGTCGGCCCTCCTCCTCGACCGTCTTCGCGAGCTGAAGCGTCAGGATGTGGAGAACGATGCAGAGTCGACCGCCGCCCGCACGCGATGGCTCGATGCGGTCGACATGTTGATGCGCGCCATCCGCGCGTGGCTCCTGCCTGCGGAGCAGGAAGGTCTCGCCCGGGTCGACATGGCGTCGGTGCACGTGGCGGACGACGATGTCGGAGCGTATGACGCACCCGCGCTGAAGGTCACCTTTCCCGGCTTCCGGATCGTGTGGGTTCGGCCGGTCGGGACCCTGCGCGTCGGCGCCCAGGGGATGGTCGACGTGGTCCACGGGTCGAGCCGTGCCCTGATGGTGCTGAACCGCGCCGGCGTGTGGAAGATCCGGGGCGCAGGACCGTCGGCGAGCCTCGTCCTGCTCGACGGCCACACCTTCGCAGAGGCGCTCGGGGAGCTAATCCAGTGACTCGGGGGACGGTCCCACGCGCGAAGCGCTTTGCCGCCGGCTCACAATCCACTAGATCGGCTCGACCATCGTGAGCGAGCCGTCCCCCGAGCCCCACGCCGAGATCCCCGACGTCCCGGTCGTGCCTGAGCCGCCGCCGCCCGAGCCCACACCCGCCCGGGCTCCGGAGGAGGCGGTGGAGATCCGCGTCGAGGGGGAGCGCCTCGGCGTCCCCTTGGGCGCGACGCGGGTGGTCGCCGACTACGGGCGCCCGCGTCCATCGTACGTCTTTCTCGCCGTTGTCTCCCTGGTCAGCCTCCTGGCCGACCTTACGAGCAAGGCCTGGGCACACGAGCACCTCACCCCGTCGACCGTGGCCGAGCTCGTGAAGAACCACCTCAGCCTCATCCACGCCGAGAACCGCGGCGGCGCGTGGGGCCTGCTCCAATCCACCAGCGAGAACGTGCGTCGTCCGTTCTTCTTGCTGGTCTCGGTCGCTGCCATCGCCTTCATCCTGACGCTGTACCGGCGCCTGCAGCCGCAGCAGCGCGCCCTCAAGTGGGGGCTGCCGCTCGTCCTCGGGGGTGCACTGGGCAATCTGTTCGACCGCATCCGGTACGGCCACGTCATCGACTTCATCGACTACCGCGCGGACTGGATGCAGAGACTCAACGAGCTCGTGCTCCACAAGTCCGACGACCACTGGCCGACCTTCAACATCGCCGACATCGCCATCTGCGTGGGTGTGGGGCTCATGGCCATCGACATGTTCACGAGCAAGCGGGGCGTGGTGGCGGTACACCACTCACCCGCCATTCCTCCCGCACAGTCCGGGGAGATCGCGGTCGACTGGAACGGAGTGCCCACCGAGGTGGAGCCGGCCGAGCCGGAGGCCCCGCCTGCGACAGACACCGCTCCAGCGGAGGCCCCCACCGCAGCCGCCGGCGATGCACCGGCGCACCCCACGGCCGACGCACCGCCCGCGGACGTCCCCCCTGCCGAAGCCCCTCCGACGAAGTAGAAGGAGAGGTCGGGTGCATCCGGACCTCTTCAAGCTCTTCGGCGTCGCGTTCCCGTCGTATTTCGTCCTTCTGCTCACGGGCTTTCTCTTCGCCACGGCGGTCGGGGCGCTGTGGGCTCGTCGCATCGGCGAGAGCCCCGACGTCATCGTCGACCTCGGTCTGGCCATGCTGCTGGCGGGCGTGGCGGGCGGGCGCATCATGCACGTCCTGGTCGACGGGTACTTCTGGGACTACGTCCACCTGTGCACCGATCCTTCGCAGGTGACCTGGCCCCTGGATCGGACCGAGTGCCTCTCGAGCGCGTACGACGGCGTCTGGGACGCGGCCAAGAGCGCCTGCCACCCGAAAAACGCAGACTGCTTCGCCTGGGCGAAGTTCTGGGCGGGCGGGCTGACCTACTATGGCGGGCTCATGGGCGCCGCCGTGGCCGCCTGGTTCCTTCTGAAGCGCGACCGGTTCCCGTTCTGGAAGGCGGCGGACATGGCGGGCTTCGCCGTGCCGCTCGGGCTCGCCTTTGGACGCATGGGCTGTCTGATGGCGGGGTGTTGCTTCGGTGCGACGTGCGACCTGCCGTGGGCGATGTCGTTCCCCTGGCGGAGCGCGGCCAGCGAGGAGCAGTTCAAGGCGCACCTGCTGCCGAGCGCGAAGCTGTGGAGCCTGCCGGTGCACCCGACGCAGGTGTACGAGTCGGCGGCGTCGCTCGCCATCGCCGCGTTCTGTCTCGCGTGGGTCCATCCACGCAAGCGCTACGACGGGCAGGTGTTTGCCGTGTTCCTGGTGCTCTACGCCGTGGCGAGGTTCCTCCTCGAGTTTCTGCGGCGCGACGATCGGGGCGGGGTGCTCGGCCTGTCCACGTCGCAGCTGGTGGGGCTGGCGCTGGTGGCCGCCGCGGCGCTCATCCACGCGAAGCGCGGGGCTCGTCCTGCGCCGCCCCCCGCGATAGTCTCCCCGCCGCCGACATGAGCGCACGCATCCTCGACGGAAAGGCCCTTGCTGAGACGGTTCGCGCGGAGGTCCGCGCCGGAGTGGAGGCGTTCCTCGCCCAGCACGGGCGCGTCCCCGGGCTCGACGTCGTGCTGGTGGGGGAGGACCCGGCGAGCGCCATCTACACGCGCAACAAGGAGAAGGCCTCGAACGAGGTGGGGATGCGCGGCAGGCTGCACGTGCTGCCCGCCTCGACCAGCGAGGACGAGCTCGTGGCCCTGGTGCGGACGCTGAACGCCGACCCCGCCATCGACGGTATCCTGGTGCAGCTCCCGCTTCCGAAGCACATCGACTCCCAGCGTGTGCTCGACCTCATCGAGCCCACAAAGGACGTCGACGGCTTCCACCCCGTCAACGCCGGTCTGCTCCTCCTCGGCCGCCCCGGCGCGCTCGTCGCCTGCACGCCCTCGGGATGCATGCGCCTGCTCGCGCTGGCCGGCGCCAAGCTCGAGGGCGCTCACGCCGTCGTGGTCGGCCGCAGCAACATCGTCGGCAAGCCCATGGCGCAGCTGCTCCTCGCAGCGAACGCGACGGTGACCATGGCCCACTCGCGCACGCGCGATCTTGCCGCCATGTGCCGGCAGGCCGACGTCCTGGTGGCGGCGGTCGGCAAGCGCGAGATGATCCGCGGCGACTGGATCAAGCCCGGGGCCGTCGTGATCGACGTGGGGACCAACCGCGTGCCGCTGCCCGACGGGAAGGCCAAGCTCTACGGCGACGTCGCCTTCGAGGAGGCCCGCGAGGTCGCCGGCGCCATCACCCCCGTTCCGGGCGGAGTCGGGCCGATGACCATCGCCATGCTCCTCGCCAACACGCTGGAGGCAGCGAAGCGGCGCGTGCGCGCATGACCGCCTGCGGCGGTCAGTTGCAGGTCTGCGTCTGGCAAGCCTCGTACTGCGCTCCGCAGTTCGTGGCGATGCAGGAGGTGCACGCGCTGCTGGTCGTGTCGCTGCACTGCGACTTGCAGCTGCTCTGCATGCAGTCGGTGAAGGCGACGAGCAGCGCCGACGCCGTGGGGCAGCTCGCCACCATGCACGCCTGCTGGCAGTCGGGGACCGCAATCTCCAGGCCGCTGCCGATGGAGGCGCTCCCGCCGCAGGCCTGGTAGCAGCTGAGCGTGGCCCCGCAGGTCGCCGTGCCCGTGCCGAACATGTCCGGGCTCGTCATGCAGAAGTCGGCCTGCTCCCCCATCTCCGGGTAGTACGTACCGATGAACATGCACATCTCGTTGTTCTGCGCGCTCTGACCGGCGTAGTACGCCTGCGTCCCGGCCGAGTTGTCGTAGTCGCACTCGAAGCGGATGCGCGAGCCCGAGGCGATGGGCATGGTCAGCTGCGCGTTGGTGGGGCTGGACCAGCTGGTCGACGTGTAGAAAGGCGTGGACCCCAGCTGATCGGCGGTCGGATCGATGTAGGCCCCGTAGCCGACGCCGCGGGAGTGGTAGTGGGACGATGCATAGAGGAGCGTGATGTCGCTGGGGATGAGGCAGCGCATCGAGGCGGTGGCGGTGGCGCCCGCCGGCACGTCGATGAACGGATCGTAGAAGAAGATGGTGCCGGCCTGCGTCGTGATGTCGGCGGCGTTCTGGTCGAAGGTGAGGTCCACGTTGACCTGCGCGTTCAGGGCGCTCGCGCCGGCGTTGAGGTAGTGCACCTGGAAGATGAGGACCTCGTTGGCGGTCGCCGGCAGGCCGATGCCCTGCGGATAGGTCTCCGAGCCGGTGGGGGTCTGTCCGCCGTAGAGCACGCCGCGCGCGTCGCTCATGATGTTGTTGCCCGTCCCCTCGTAGCAGTCCTGGACCTGGCCGCCGCCGGGGGGGATCGTGGTGAGGTCGGTCGTGTAGAGCAGCATGTGGTGGCTGCCCGGCGTGTAGTTGTGCTGCGCCGCGACCAGCCACTCCTTCGCGTTGGGCAGCTGCACGTACTGACAGTCGAAGATCTCACCGCCCGCCGGGACGCTCTCAGTCATCTGGAAGCTGACCGTGGTCAGGCTCCCCGCGTCCGCCGTCGCGCCGCCGTCCTCGCCGCCATCGTCCCCGGAAACGGCCGCCGCAGGATGCGAAGAGGAGGAGCAGCCAGCACCACCGCCAAGGACCAGGACGGCGAACGAGGTGACGGTCACGAGTGAGCGCATGGGACGGGGGCCTCCGGATGGCAACAATGCACGATCCGTGTTGCGGACCAGTGGAGGGCCACCAGACATGGCTCCCCAGAGAAACGTACCCCGCTAAGCTTGCAGGATGGGGCAGGAAAAGCCCGTTCGCGTTCTCGTCGTGGAGGATGACGCCTCCACCGCAGCGGGAATCGTCCGTGGTCTTCGCGGTGCAGGGCTGGACGTCGACCTGTCCACCCACGGCGACGACGGGGCCAAGCGTGTGCTCTCCGACAGGTACGACATCGTCGTCCTCGATCTCATGCTCCCGGAGGTGAACGGCTTCGAGGTGCTCGAGCGCCTGCGACACCGTGCACCCATCCCGGTCATCGTCCTCACCGCCCGCGCCGAGCTGCCTGACCGCCTGCGCGCCTTCGAGCTCGGCGCGGCCGACTTTGTTACCAAGCCCTTCTGGATCGAGGAGCTGGTCGCTCGCATCCGCTCGCGGCTGCGGCTGGCAGACGAAGGTCCGAAGCGGGTGGTGCGGTGGCAAGGGGTGGCGCTGGACCTCGACGCTCGCACTGCGGTCGTGGAGGGTCGCCCGGTCACACTGACCCCCACCGAGTTTGCGGTCCTGGCCTTCCTGGTGGAGCGCCGCGGTCGAGCTGTCTCCCGCGCCGTGCTGGCCGAGCAAGCGCTCGCCTCCCTCGAGGAGCCGGACGCACGCACGGTCGACTCCCACGTCGCGCGCCTGCGAAAGAAGCTCGGCCCCGGGGCGCCTGCCATCGCCACCGTGTGGGGCATCGGTTATCGCTTCGAGGCCGGGGAGGGCACGTGAAGCGACGCGGCGGCCTGGCCTCCCGCGTCGTGGTGGCGACGGTGCTGTGCGGGATCATCGGCTTCGCGTCGGCGCGCTTCGTCTGGCTCAGGGTCACCTACGCGGCCCTCCTGCGCTTCCACGAGCCCCTGGCCGACTACACCTGGGAGCATCACGAGCGAGCCCTCTGCGAGCAGTCGCCGGCGTCGTGGTCGATGGCGCTCGAGCGCGGCGCCCGCACCTTCGCCTACGACCCGGCGACGAGAGCCTCGCTCAACCCCGAGGCGCCTCCGCTCGACGTGGCCGTCTGGGAGCGGATGTCGCGGAGCGGCGAGCGCGTGGCCCTCGAGACACGCGGGATCACGCTGAGCTCCGGCGGCTCCCTCGTGCACCGCGTCGGCACCGCCGGGCCCTGCGCCGTCGTACAGACCATCTGGCCGGCGCAACCAGTGGAGGGAGACTTCCTCGCCTGGATCCCGATCGGGGTGCTGTTCACGGCGGTGGCTGCCGCGGGGATCGGCCGCTTCGCCCTGACGCGACCCATCGAGCGCATCGAGGAGCGGCGCCTCGAGCTCCAGCACCACCTGGCCGACGTCGCGCACGACCTGAAGACGCCGATCTCGTCCCTCCACATCGCGCTGGAGCAGGCCATCGACGAGAGCCACGAGCCGGAGGTGCGGGAGCTGCTCTCGAGCGCCCTCGACGACACGGTCTACCTCGCCGCGCTCACCTCGAACCTGCGCCTGGCCAGCGAGATCCGCGAGGGGTGGGACCCGAGCGCCGCCGGGGCGACGGTGGATCTCACGGACGTCGTCGACCGGGTGGTCACGCGCGCCCAGTTCTTCGCCAAGCGCAAGGGGATCGCCCTCGACGTGGCCGTCCCCGATGGCCCCACGCGGGCCGGCTGCGATCCGGTGGCGGCCGAGCAGGCCATCTCCAACGTGGTGGAGAACGCCATCACCCACGGGGTGCCGGGAGAGCACGTCGCGGTCCTGCTCGAGCACAAGGACGGTCAGTTCGTGCTGACGGTGGTCGACGACGGCCCGGGCGTCAGCGAGGCGATCCTCCCGCGCCTGGGCGAGAGGACCTTCCGCGCCGACGAGGCCCGCCAGCGCGATCCGCGCGGCAGCGGGCTGGGGCTCGCCATCACCAGCGAGGTCTGCACGCGCTGCGGTTGGAAGCTCGACTTCGGGCGCGAGGAGCCTCGCGGCCTCCGCGTGACCTTCAGAGGAGCTTGTCGATGAGTCGGTCGAGCGCGTCGAGATCCGCGTAGGGGATGATGATCTCCCCCTTGTTGCCGCGGTCCCGCACCTCCACCTTCGTGCCCAGACCCCGCATGAGGCGCGTCTCGAGGTCGCGCACGCTCGCGCTCTTGCCGACGGCCGCGGCTCCTCCGTCCTTCTTCGGCTGCTTCGCGGCGCTCGCCCGCACCAGGGCCTCGGTCGCCCGCACGCTCAGCTTGCCCCGCAGGACCTTGTCCGCCAGCTGTTCGATGAGCGCCGCGTCGCCCGCGCCAAGCAAGGCCCGCGCGTGCCCCTCGCTCAGCTCGCCGGCGATGAGCTTGGCGCGCACCCGAGGCGGGAGCTTGAGCAGGCGCAGCCCGTTGGTGATGGTGGTCCTGTCCTTGCCGAGCCGTTCGGCGAGGGCCTCCTGCGTGTAGCCGTGCTCGCGGACGAGCCGGTCGAAGGCCTCGGCCAGCTCGATGGGGTTCAGGTCCTCGCGCTGGACGTTCTCGATGAGGGCGAGCTCGAAGGCGTCCTTCGCGCTCACGTCCTTCACGACGACCAGCGCCTCGTGAAGGCCTGCGCGCTGGAGCGCTCGCCATCGCCGCTCGCCCGCGACGAGCTCCAGTTTGTCGCTGCCCGGCATGCGGCGCACGACCAGGGGCTCCACCAGGCCATGCTCGCGGATGCTCTGGGCGAGCTCGTCGAGCTTCTGCGGATCGAAGTGCTGCCGCGGTTGCCCCTTCTGCGGGACGATCTTCTCGAGAGGGCAGGTGAAGACGTTCTTCTCGCCGTAGGCCGGCGCCGACGTGGACGCCGGGAGGAGGGCGTCGAGGCCACGGCCGAGGGCGCGTCGCTTCGGATCGGCCATCATCGAGCCGCCCGCGCAGGCCGCGCGGGGCCGCCACTGCTGGACTCCCGCGCCAGCAGCTCGCGCGCCAGCGACAGGTATCCCTGCGCCCCCTTCGACTGCACGTCGTAGAGCAGCGCCGGCTTGCCGTGCGACGGGGCCTCGCTCAGGCGCACGTTGCGCGGGATGACCGAGTCGAACACGAAGAAGTGACTCTTGACCTCGTCTGCCACCTGGTGGGCGAGGTTGTTGCGCGGATCGAACATCGTCAGGACGATGCCCTCGACCTCGAGCCGCGGGTTCATTCCCCCGCGCACGCGGTCGATGGTGGACATCAGCGCGGTGAGCCCCTCCAGCGCGTAGTACTCGCACTGCATGGGCACCAGCACCCGGTCCGCTGCGGCGAGGGCGTTCACCGTCAGGATGCCGAGCGACGGGGGGCAGTCGATGAACACGTAGTCGAACGGCTCCTGCGCGAGCAGCTCGGCCAGGGCGGCGCGCAGCTTGTAAGGACGGTCGGGATCGTCGACCAGCTCGACCTCGACGGCGACCAGGTCCTGCTTGCTGGGCACGAGGAAGAGAGAGGCGAGCTCCGTCTTCTGCATGACGTCCCGCAGCGAGGCGCGGCCGATCAGCGCATCGTAGACGCTGCGCTCGACCGTCCGTGGCGAGACCCCCACGCCGCTGCTGGCGTTGCCCTGCGGATCGAGATCGACCAGCAGAGCGCGCCGCTCCGCCGCCGCCACGCTCGCGGCGAGGTTGACCGCCGTGGTGGTCTTGCCCACGCCCCCCTTCTGGTTGACGATGGCGATGACGCGAGCCGCCGGCTGCCGCTTGGTCAACCGTTCCTCGTCTGGGCTCTTGCTGCGGCGCTCATGTGCGCGACGTGTCTAGCGCGGTTCCGCACCGGGCGGAACGCACGTTCTCACGTTGGGTCGTCGCGCGCTCGTGTCTGCGCATGAGCAAATCGTCTCAGCTTTTTTCGAGGGATAAACGTCGCGTAGTACGTTGTCGGCAGATGTAGGACAACTCGAGAGCGAGCGAGAGAGGGGAAGCGATGCTTCAGCGGTTCGTGCAAGTGCTCCAGACCGACGACCAGGACGACACGCAGGCGCACTCGGCCGACGTCCTTCGTCGCTTCTGGACACACGCTCCGAACCGCCCCGGTCTCCCGCTCCCAGCTGCCGGGAGGGTCGTCGACCTCTCGCAGTGGGCAAGCCGCCGTCGCGTCGAGCGCTGAGCGCCTCGCCGCCACGCCCATCCCGCCACCCCAACCCCAAAGATCACCGCCAGCGTCGGCTGCGGAGCCATGCTCCGCCGGCGACGACTGGGGAGGAGGACCCCATGCCGATGCCGAAGAGCTACCGAACAATCGAAGAGTTCGAACGCGAGGAGCTCAGCTCGCAGAACAAAGCAGGCTTCTCGCTCGACGATCTGATGCAGGAGACCATGCTGCACCAGAACGATCTGCTCTTCGATGATCAGCACGACGAGTACACGGACGAAGAGGACGACGACGAGTACTGATCGAACGCGCGCGTCCCGTCGACGACCCGCGGCCCCATCTTTGCGCGATGCGTTCTCCTCCCGGCGCAGCGCGCTACAGACCCTCTGATCCACGCCTCCGGATCAGGGGGTCGCTTCTTTTGTCCCAAGAGGCTCGCGAGGGAAGGGAACCGAGCATCTTGCATTCCCGACGCGTACAACTACCCTCCGCGGTCCCCGTCGCGTGAATCACACGCGCGCGGGCTCCCGAAGGTCGCCCAGCCATGCAAGTCCAGGTCGCACGCATCTCTCCCGTCGTGATGGAGCTCGCCATCGAGGTTCCGGCTCCCGAGGTGAAGGCCGAGGTCGAGAAGGCCTACTCGAGCCTGCAGCGCAAGGCGCACGTGAAGGGGTTCCGCCCCGGCAAGGCTCCGCGACAGGTGCTGGCTCGCCTCTACTGGCCGCAGGTCGCGAACGACGTGGCCAACGCTCTGGTGCAGGGGACGCTCGGCAAGGCGCTCACCGATCAGAACGTGACGCCCATCAACCAGCCGCAGGTGGAGGCTGGACGGCTGGAGCAGGACGCCGCGTTCACGTACAAGGCGCGCTTCGAGGTGCAGCCCGAGATCGAGACCGTCGACTACGAGGGCCTCGAGCTCGCGCGGCCGCCGGCCGTCGCCGACGAGAAGATGGTGGAGGAGCAGCTCGAGGCGCTGCGCAAGCAGCACTCCCGCCTGGAGGCCCCCGAGCCCCCGCGCCCCGCCCAGAAGGGCGACGTGGTGACCATCGACTTCACGCTCGACGTGTCCGGCAAGCGGCTGGAGGAGGCCGGGGGCAGCGGGGTGCAGCTGGAGCTCGGGTCCGGGCAGGTGCTGCCCGAGCTCGACGCGGCGCTCACGGGCAAGAGCCTGGGCGACAAGTTCGACGTCGAGGCCAAGCTCCCGGACAACAACCCCCGCGAGGAGCTGCGCGCCAAGCCGGCGACCTTCCACGTCGAGATCAAGGACATCAAGCAGCGCGTCCTGCCGTCGCTCGACGACGAGCTGGCCAAGGACGTCGGCAACTTCCAGACGCTGGTCGAGCTGCGCGCCGACGTGCACACGCGCCTGCAGAAGGCCCTGAAGGACCAGAGCGACACCAGCGTGGCCGAGCAGATCGTGGACCAGCTGAGCCGCAGGAACCCCATCGACGTGCCGCCCTCCCTGGTGGAGCAGCAGTGCAAGATGATGGAGATGGAGCTCCTGCAGAACGCGCGGCGCATGGGGCAGCGCCCGACGCAGGAGGACTTCCAGAAGATCCACGGCCAGGTGCACACAGACGCGGAGAAGAAGGTGCGCGCCGGCCTGCTGATGGCCGCCATCGCGCGCAAGCTCGGCATCGTCATCGGCGACGCCGAGATCCAGCAGGGCCTGGAAGAACTGGCCGCCGAGACGGGGAAGAACGTCGCCAAGGTCCGGGCCGAGTACAACGATCCCCAGCGCCGTCAGATCCTCATCGGGATGATCCTGGAGGACAAGGTGCTGGACGTGATCGAGAGCAAGGCGACCGTCCGCGAGGGGCACCCGGAGGCGGCCAAGGCCGAGGTGGCCACGGCCGAGGCGACGACGGGGTCGCAGGAAACGCCATCCAAGGCTAAGAAGAAGGCCAAGGGCGCGGCGGCCAAGGAAGGCGCAGCGGAAGGCGCCAAGGAAAGCGAGAGCGAGGAGCGATGAGCAAGCGTCCCGAGAATCGCGCGCAGGCTGTTCGGACCATCGAGCAGGCCAAGGACTTCATTCCCTACCCGACGGTCGTCGAGACGACGCACCGCGGCGAGCGCAACTGGGACATCTTCAGTCGCTTGCTCAAGGACCGCATCGTCTTCCTCGGCACCGAGATCAACGACGATGTCGCCAACATCATCATCGCCCAGTTTCTCTTTCTGGAGAGCGAGGATCCCGACAAGGAGATCATGCTCTACATCAACAGCCCGGGCGGCGTGGTGACGAGCGGACTGGCGATCTACGACACGATGGCCTACGTCCGCTCCACGGTGAGCACGACGTGCCTGGGCATGGCCGCGTCGATGGCGGCGGTGCTGCTCACGGCGGGCACCAAGGGCCGGCGGCTCGCCCTCCCCAACGCCCGCGTGATGATTCACCAGCCCATGGGCGGTGCCCGCGGTCAGGTCACGGACATCGAGATCCAGGCCCGCGAGATCCGTCACATGAAGGAGGTCATCACCGACATCCTGGCGACCGCGACGGGGAAGGCGAAGGACATCATTCACAAGGACATCGACCGCGACTTCTACCTGAGCGCGGCACAGGCCAAGGAGTACGGTCTCATCGATGACGTGCTACCCCCCCGCAAGAAGGGCGAGGCGAGCGACAAGCGCGAGCGGTAGGGCAGGGGTCGGGGGAGGGTGGGGGTTTGGGGAGCGGGAACACCGGTCCGCCACAAGCTTGCGACGCTGGTAGGCCGGGTCTAAGCTTTTTTTCGCGAGGCACGCATTGGAACGCAGAAGGGACGATCACCAGAACGGCAATCTGAACTGTTCTTTCTGCGGCAAGTCGCAGAAAGAGGTGAAGAAGCTCATTGCCGGCCCCACCGTCTACATCTGCGACGAGTGCATCGGTCTCTGCAACGACATCATCGCCGAGGAGGTCGAGAAGGACGAGCCGTATGCCGGCTCCGCCCCCGTCCCCAAGCCCTCGGAGATCAAGACCATCCTCGACGACTACGTGATCGGCCAGGAGCGCGCGAAGAAGATCCTCGCCGTGGCCGTTCACAACCACTACAAGCGCATCGACTCGCGCATCGGGGGCGACGACGTCGAGCTGTCCAAGTCGAACATTCTCTTGCTCGGGCCCACTGGCACCGGCAAGACGCTGCTCGCCCAGACGCTGGCGAAGATCCTCAACGTCCCCTTCGCGATCGCCGACGCGACGACGCTGACCGAGGCGGGGTACGTCGGGGAGGACGTCGAGAACATCATCGTCCAGTTGCTCCAGAACGCCGACCACGACGTGGAGCGGGCGCAGCGGGGCATCGTCTACATCGACGAGATCGACAAGATCAGCCGCAAGGGCGACAACCCCAGCATCACGCGCGACGTCTCGGGCGAGGGCGTGCAGCAGGCCCTGCTCAAGATCATCGAGGGGACCATCGCCAACGTGCCGCCCAAGGGTGGCCGCAAGCACCCGCAGCAGGACTTCCTCCAGGTCGACACCACCAACATCCTCTTCATCTGCGGCGGCGCCTTCGTGGGCCTCGAGCAGATCGTCCAGCGCCGCATCGGCCAGTCGACCCTGGGCTTCGGCGCCGACATCAAGAGCAAGAAGGACTTCAAGCTGGGCGAGCTGCTCGAGCAGGTCCAGCCCGAGGACCTGCTCAAGTTCGGCCTCATCCCCGAGTTCATCGGGCGTCTGCCGGTGCTGGCGACGCTGCACGAGCTGAACGAGGAGGCCCTGGTCGACATCCTCACCAAGCCCAAGAACGCCCTCGTGAAGCAGTACCAGAAGCTCTTCGAGATGGACGGCGTGAAGGCCAAGTTCACCAAGGGCGCCCTGCAGGCGGTGGCCAAGGAGGCGCTCGTGCGTCAGTCCGGCGCGCGCGGGCTGCGCGCCATCATCGAGCACTCGATGCTCGACATCATGTACGACATCCCGTCACGCAGCGGCATCAAGGAAGTCGTGGTGAACGAGGACGTCATCACCAAGCACGAGCCGCCGCTCATCGTCTACCAGAAGGAAGCCGAGCTCGCGTAGCCAGGCTAGTCTTTCCGGCCCGAGATGTTCTTCAACAAGGAAAACGACGGCAAGGCGCCCGCAGGCGCGAAGCGGCGCACCGTCCCCCTGCTCCCGCTGCGGGACATCATCGTCTTCCCGCACATGGTGTCGCAGCTCTTCGTGGGGCGCGAGCGGTCCATCAACGCGCTCGACGCCGCCATGGCGCGCGACAAGGACATCTTCCTCGCGGCGCAGAAGAACGCGAAGACCAACGAGCCCACGCCGGAGGACATCTTCCAGGTCGGCACGCTGGGCACGGTGATGCAGCTGCTGCGGCTGCCCGACGGGACGGTGAAGGTCCTGGTCGAGGGCAAGCGCCGCGCGAAGATCCGGCGCTTCGCGCAGACCGACGAGTTCTTCCTCACGGAGATCGAGGAGATCGGCGAGGCCTGGCAGCGCGGGGTCGAGGTCGAGGCGCTGATGCGCAGCGTCCAGGCCGCCTTCGAGATGTACGTGAAGCTGAACAAGAAGGTTCAGCCCGAAGTGCTGATGAGCGTGCAGACCATCGACGATCCGGCGCGCCTGTCGGACACCATCGTCGCCAACCTGCCGACCATCAAGCTGTCGGACCGCCAGCAGCTCCTCGAGATGGAGGACGCCTCCAAGCGCCTCGAACGTCTGCACGAGCTGATGCAGGCCGAGATCGAGATTCTCCAGGTGGAGAAGAAGATCCGGTCGCGCGTCAAGAAGCAGATGGAGAAGACGCAGAAGGAATACTACCTGAACGAGCAGATGCAGGCCATCCAGAAGGAGCTGGGCGGCGGCGAGCGCGACGAGTTCAAGAACGAGATCCAGGAAATCGAGGAGACCCTCAAGACCAAGCGGATGAGCAAGGAGGCCTCCGCCAAGGTCAAGAAGGAGCTCAAGAAGCTGAAGATGATGCACCCGACGAGCGCCGAGGCGACCGTCGTGCGCAACTACATCGACTGGATCATCACGCTGCCCTGGTACGAGAAGACCGAGGAGACGTACGACCTGAAGAAGGCCGACGAGATCCTCGAAGAGGATCACTACGGCCTCAAGAAGATCAAGGAGCGCATCCTCGAGTACCTCGCGGTGCAGGCGCTCACCAAGAAGCTGAAAGGGCCGGTCCTCTGCTTCGTGGGTCCCCCCGGCGTGGGCAAGACCAGCCTGGCCAAGAGCATCGCGCGCGCGACCGGGCGCAAGTTCGTGCGGCTGTCGCTGGGCGGCGTCCGCGACGAGGCGGAGATCCGCGGCCACCGGCGGACGTACATCGGCGCGATGCCCGGCAAGCTGGTGCAGTCGCTGCGCAAGGTGGGGACCAACAACCCCGTGTTTCTGCTGGACGAGGTCGACAAGATGTCGACCGACTTCCGCGGCGATCCCGCGGCCGCGCTGCTCGAGGTGCTCGATCCCGAGCAGAACGCCAGCTTCAACGACCACTACCTCGACCTCGACTACGACCTCTCGGACGTGATGTTCATCACGACCGCGAACACGCTGGGGGGCATCCCCATCCCCCTGCAGGACCGCATGGAGATCATCCAGCTGTCCGGCTACACCGAGTTCGAGAAGCTGAACATCGCGGTGAAGTACCTGGTCCCGCGCCAGCGCAAGGAGTGCGGGCTGGAGGACGTGCCCTTCACCATCACCGAGAACGCGCTCCGCACGATCATCCACCACTACACGAAGGAGGCCGGCGTCCGCTCGCTCGAGCGCGAGATCGCCAGCGTGTCGCGCAAGGTCGCGCGCCAGGTGGTGGCCGACGGCAAGGACAAGGTCGTGGAGATCGTCGCGAAGGACGTCCCCAGGTACCTCGGCGTCCCCAAGTTCCGCGTGGGCAAGAAGGAGGAGCACGACGAGATCGGGCTCACCAACGGCCTGTCGGTGACGTCCAACGGGGGCGGCGAGCTGCTGGCGTGCGAGGTCGCGGTCGTGGCCGGCAAGGGCAAGCTGGTGATCACCGGCCTGCTCGAGAAGGGCATGGAGGAGAGCGCGCAGGCGGCGATGAGCTACGTGCGTTCGCGGGCCGAGGCCCTCGGCCTGGAGCCGGATTTCTACCAGAAGGTCGACGTCCACGTTCACTTCCCCGAGTTCGTGCGCAAGGACGGGCCGAGCGCCGGTGTGACCATGGCGACCAGCCTGGCCAGCGCGCTCATCAAGGTCCCCGTGAAGCGCGACCTGGCGATGACGGGCGAGATCACGCTGCGCGGCCGGGTGATGCCCATCGGCGGCGTGAAGGAGAAGCTGCTCGCGGCGCACCGCAGCGGCATCACCACGGTCATCATCCCGCGCGAGAACCGGAAGGACCTGCGCGAGGTCCCGCGGCGGGTGCTGAAGTCGACCCGCATCGTGCTGGTGGACCACATGGACGACGTGCTCCGCGAGGCGCTGTGCCTGCCCATCCCGGACGCGCTGTTCGGGCCTCCGAAGGAGCGCTGGGAGTACAGGGAGGGCGAGCTGGTGGTCATCCCGGGCCAGGCGACCGGAGAGGCCCCGCCCGCGCCGCTGGTGGGGGTCGGGAAGCCGCCGCCGCCCGAGCCCGCAGCGCCGCTGCCGGCGTAGGATGCACGGCAAGAGCGTCCTGCGCGCCATTCGGTGCGACACGAAGGAGCTCCCCATCGGGGGGCTGGAGGCGTTCGTCCTGTCGCACGTGGACGGACACACGAGCGTCGAGGACGTCGCGGCGGCCACCGGGCTCGAGGTGAGCGAGATGCTCCGCATCGCGCGACACCTCGCGGAGCTGGGGGCGCTCGCGGCCGACGACGAGAGGGGCAAGACGAAGCGCCCGTCGGCGCACCAGCGCGCCGCCCGCCCGACGACGCCCCCCCACAAGGGGGCAGCCGCGAGCCTCGTGCCTCCCGCGCTGGTCCCCGCGGTGCGGAGGCACCCCGAGCTGCGCTCGCTCGGCCTCGGTCCACGCGAGGGCTTCGTGCTGTCCCAGGTCGACGGCGTGACGTCGATGGCGGACCTCGGCGAGATCACGGGCCTGTCCGCGCGTGACCTGAGCGACGCGCTCCACGCCCTCGAAGCCGCGGGCGTCGTGGAGCTCGGCCAGAGCAAGCGGCGGGCGTCGAGGTCCATGCACGCGTCGCCGCCGGTGCAGCGGCCCGCCGAGGTGCGACCTGCGTCGAAGCCACCAGCCCCGACGCCTGACAGCGAGCCCTGCGATCTCCCGGAGGAGGAGCGAGCGCACATCACCGAGACCGGCCAGCGCATCGAGGGGCTCGACCACTACGCGGTCCTGGGCCTCGCGCGCGACGTGGACGCGAAGACGATACGCCGCGCGTACCACGCGCTCGCGGCCCGGTACCACCCGGATCGGTTCTACGGGAAGAAGCTCGGGCGCTACGGCAAGCCGCTCGAGCGCATCTTCGTCAGGCTGACCGCGGCGTACGACACGCTGTCCAGGAAGGGCAAGCGCGCGGACTACGACGCGACGTTGCCCCCGCAGCCTTCGCGCCCCGGTGGGCACACGCAGAAGCCGTCGGTGAAGCCGCAGCCCACCCACAAGCCCCCGGCGAAGACCCCGACCCGCAAGAGCCTCCGCGCGATGCGTGTGCCGAGCGCCCCTCCCCCGCGGCGCCCGCCCTCCGTCGTTCCCGCGCCTCCGGTGCCCATCACGCCTGCCGCGCCTGCTGCGCCGGTCGTGCCGCCCTCGGCGCCGTCGTCTTCCTCGGGCTCGTCCCCCGACCACCACCTGCAGCGCCTCTATGCCGAGAAGCAGCGCCGGGCCGTCCAGGAGCGCATCGACGTCTTCGTCCGCGCCGCGAAGGAGGCGCTCGAGCGCGACGACGTGGTGGCCGCATCGCACCACTACGGCCTCGCGGTGCAGTGCTCGAACGATCCGGCCCTGCGCGCGGCCTTCGAGGCGACGGACGCCAAGGCCCGCGTCCGCATCCGCGACAAGAGCCTCGCCGGCGCACGTGCGGCCGAGCAGGCCGGGCGCTGGGAGGAGGCCGGGGGGAAGTACGCCAAGGCCTACGGCGCCCACGCCGAGGCCTGGATCGCCGAGCGCGCCGGCAACGCGATGCGCCTCGCGAAGGGGGACCTGCGCCGGGCCGCGCAGCTCGCGGAGCAGGCCGTCCTGGCCGAGCCGAACACGGCGGCCTACCGCGTGACGCTGGGGGAGATTTACCTCGACGCCGGCCTCGCGACCCGCGCCGCGGGCGAGGCCGCGCGCGCGCTGGCGCTGGCCCCGAACGATCCAAGGGCGAAGGCGCTCGCGAAGCTCGTGGGGAAGAAGAAGGGGGAGTAGGCCCGCCACCAGCCCCTCATTCCGCCTGGTGGGGCCAGCGACGGATCCCTCAAGCCCGCGAAAGGGCAACCGAAGGGGAGCATGTGCTTCGCACTTGACCGGTCGCCGCGCGTGCGTAAAGTGCGCCCTCCGGACCGCGTGGGCCCGGTACCACTGGGGTGGTAGTTAAGTTGGTTATAACGCCGGCCTGTCACGCCGGAGGCCGCGGGTTCGAGTCCCGTCCACCCCGCAAGATACTTCCACGACACTCCTCGCGGGGAGCGTCGGGAAGACGTCGCCGAAGACGTCGCGCACCGACTCGGCCTCGCGGATGTAGCCCTCGGTCGTCGTGAACGCGGCGTGCCCGGCGCGCTGCTTGATCTTGAGCGGGTCGTCGCCGCGGATGGCCAGCCAGGTGAGCCCCGTGGCGCGCAGGTCGTGGAACGTCATCGCCTTGCGGGTCGCGTGATCCTCGAACCCTTGATCCCGGTCCTGGATGAGCGCGTCGGGTGATGCGGAGGAAAAGGGTGGGGGTCCGGGGGCGAAGCCCCCGGGACAGCATGGGGCGCAGACCACGGCGCCTGCCGTCGTCGCGCTCCGGATGGAAGACACCTCCCACTGGGTCATCGAGCGGGTGGCCAAGATGCCCCGCGAGCACAAGTTCGCCATCGGCGACAAGCTCGTGGAGGCGTGCCTCGACGTGACGTGCGCGCTGGTGGAGGCCACCTACGTGCGCGACAAGCTCGGGCTCCTCGCCCAGGGCTCCCGGGGGCTCGTGCGCGCACGCGTGCTGGCCCGCCTCGCCAACCGGTCCAGGCTCCTGTCGCACGAGCAGCTCGCCCACTTCGACCGCGAGACGGTGAGCGTGGGCCGGATGATCGGCGGCTGGACGCGCAGCGTGCGGCGGCGGTAGCTTCCCATCCGCGTGCCCGCCCGCCTGCACGGGGGAGGGCTCGCACGGACGCGGCGAGTCCAGCGGTGGCGACCAGTCTGACGCTCTACCCTTTTCCCGGTTCGCCGGTACACTTCACCTGTGGCTCCGAAGCCCCGTCCACTTCCCGCAGGAAGCGTCGCCGTCCCCACCGACGTGGCCGAGGACTTTCGTGCCGCGGACGACGAGGTGGCGCGCGGCGAGGGGGTCGAGCTCTCGCCAGAGCAGCTGAAGCACTGGGCAGAGACTGGCGAGTGGCCAGAGTCGCACGGCTGACGCCCAGGTTCCTGCTGCGCCTCCAGGCCTGTGGTGTGACCCGGGGTTCAGCCGCGTCGGAGGCGGTCGGCGCCACGATTGCCGCCCTGACCGAGGCGCAGGTGCTCCCCGGCGTGCTCGACCGCCTGGGCGAGATTCCGCCGACTGCGCACGCGTTCGTGCGTCGTGTCGCGGGACACAACGTGTGAATCTGGTACCGGATCACGGACACTCACGTCGTGCTCGTGACGGTGACCCGGCAGCCGCCGCCGTAGTTTCCATCGCGGGGTGTCACGTCCGGGCACGGGCTACCCCTCGCGAGGTCGGCGAGCTGCGTCGCCGAGCCGCACCACGTTGCCCGCCCTTGCCAGCCGCCGAGCCTCGAGCTCTCGCGCGAGCTGGGCGACGACGTCGAACCTGCCGGCGGCCGCCGCCTGCCCCAGTGCCCTGGCGAGCGCCGCTTCCACGTCGCCGTCCTCGCGGCGGACGTGTCGCTCACGGTCCAAAGCACGGTCCAACGGCACCTCGTTCAGTGCATCATCGGCACGCGTCGCGGGGGTGTCCTCCGTCGCAACCGCGCGATGTCCCGTCGATGCGGCGGCAACGTGAGCCCCCTGGTCGCGTTCGAGTCCCGTCCACCCCGCCCGACGATCCCGTCCACGCCTTCGCCGGTCCCGTCCGCCGACGCGGCAGACGGGTCCGGCGCATCGGAGAACGAGCCCCCAAGTACGGAGGTCGAGGCGGCGCTCGCGTTCGCGCTCCGTGGCCGCAGCACCCGCGCCATCGTCGAGGCGCTCAAAGGTGCCCAGGACGACGGTTCGTCGCGCCCTGAAGGCCGCCGGGGAATCACCGCGTTCGTCAGGTCGCTCTTCGTGACGAATGCGGGAGGTCCCGCCATAGTTATTCCGCCTGGGGCTGATCCAATGAGCGCTGCGTCATCATGTCGGGAGCTTGCCCGCTGGAGTGTAGCGCTCGCGGTCGCGCTCGCACTCGGCCAGGGGTGCGGCGGATCCGTGCGCGTCTCGGCGGTAGGCGACGCCGCTCCGGACACCAACGGCAGTCAAGGCATTGCCGCCGACGGGTCGAGCCTGGAGGCTGCCACCCAAGATGCGACGAGCGAGGCGACTACGAGCACCGGGGACGCGAGCCCGGGCGCGGATGCAGCGACTGGTATCGACGGTTCACCGGACGCCTCTGCGGAGGGGGCGAGCGAGGACTCGGTGGCGCCGCCGACGAGCGATGCCGCAGCCTACGACGCGGCCTCGGACGCAGACGCGGGGACATCCGCGGAGGATTCCGGAGAGCCGAGTTCCGATGCGACGTCGACTGCATGCGGCACTACTGGGCTTGCCTGCTGCCCGGGCGACCAGTGCGACGCCACCGGGCTCTGGTGCGTTGCCGGCACGTGCGTCGCGTGCGGCAACCCGGGAGCACCGTGCTGCGGCACGACGTGCAACGCAGGCAATATCTGCTTCGCCATCGGAAGCGTCTCTCAGTGCCAGGCGTGCGGACAACCAGGGCAGCCCTGTTGCACGACGGAACCTGCATGCGGGGCTACCGGTAATGCCATCTCGGGTGACGGCCTCTGCTGGTGCACCGGCGGGGGAGCGGGTGAGCCCGGAGGCTCCTGCACAAGCACGTGCTCCGATCCTGGCTATGCGTGTTGGTTCGGTGCGTGCGTCGAGTGCGGGGACCTTGCCGAGCCGTGCTGCGGCTCCACTTGCAGTTCGAGCCTGAGCTGCAGCGCGGGGTCTTGCCAGTAGCCCCTGCGGTCCTGAACGCGTCGGACGTTGGCCGGGCCGAAAGGGTTTGCGCGCGCCGCCTCCAAGAACGCCGCGCGATGCGATAGCGAAGCCCCGGCCGGCTCGGCCGTCGCGCTGACTCGGCCCTGGGACGGGGAGTCCCCGTGCCGGGTGGCGCGCCGACATTTTGTGGACAGCACTTCAGGTCAGTCCGCCATCGACGCGTCCAGACACGCGGGATCCGCCCCCGCGGTCGGCTCTTGCACATCCCAGTTCCCGTCACCGCGAACAAAAGCCTAGCCAGCTCGTGTAGATGCGACACCCGGAGTCATCGCCCGGCGCCCGGCCCGGCGGCGTCCGTCGCACGCCTCCGCCCGCGTTTTCTCCTGCTCGCTCTCTTCCCTGTCGCCCTCGTTCGGCTTGGTACCATCGCTGCAGGGCAACGCGGGAGGATGGGCCCTCGCACCCTCGCAGGGATGGCGATCCTCGGCGCGGTCCAGTGCCAGTCGGCGCCGGCGATACCTCTGGAGCCGCCGGAGGCGTCGAGCCCGCCGGTGGAAGCGTCGACGGCGTTCGACGACGCCGTCGCGGCGCCCGGGCACGGTAGCCTCGACGGCCCAGGTGTCGCGTACGTCCACTCGCTCGTTTCCGGGAGGATCGCGAAGGTCGACGTGGCGGTCGGCGATCACGTCACGAAGGGGCAGGAGCTCGCCGTCCTGCGCTCCTCGGACGACGACGCATGGGCGTGGGGGGAGGTCCACAAGGCCGAGGCGGAGCTCATCGCGGCGCAGCACGACTACGAACGGCAGAAGGTCCTCTTCGAGCTGGGGGAAGGGCGGAGCGGGCTCCAGCACTCGGAGGACGCCTACCGCCGCGCACGCGCAGAGCGCGATCGCGTGCGCGCCACCGCTTTCCCCGACGGCGGCCGGACGGGGGATCTGTACAGGGTCGTCTCACCCGTGGACGGCGAGGTGCTCGCGGTGAGTGCCCGCGCCAGCGCCGATGTGTGCGCGTCTGCGGAGCTGTTCACCATCGGGCGGTCCGGCACGCCCTGAGGCGCCGGTCAGGATCACTGCGGCGCCAGCGATGGTGCTCGAACCCGAGTGCCTCTGCAGGACCCGTCGGGTGGGCGGCGCACGCAGAGAGGCAGAGTGCAGCACCTGTTCTCGCGGGAGCAGCACCTGTTCCCGTCCGAGCAGCACCTGTTCTCGCGGGAGCAGCACCTGTTCTCGCGGGAGCAGCACCTGTTCCCGTCCGAGCAGCACCTGTTCTCGA